>Ga0304728_1000443_pt1 | contig 35443 bp, 24 predicted proteins | sample C_130625_MF_Meta_FD_190476 | JGI IMG/M metagenome (GOLD analysis project Ga0304728, IMG submission 190476) | Freshwater microbial communities from Lake Croche, Canada to study carbon cycling - C_130625_MF_MetaG (v2) (version 2) | ecosystem: Environmental > Aquatic > Freshwater > Lake | place... | reverse complement strand
ATCAAAATAAAATCCATCCATATTGGTACCACCGTCCGACTTCAAAACAAACCTAACTTTAATCACCTGACCAATATAGTCGCTTAAATTAATTTCCTCCAAAACCCAAGTTCCTTGCGTTCCTTCGTATACGGGTTGATTGTTAGGTTGCACACTACCATTAGCATTGGTTCCATTAACCGTATAATTTCCACATTGACCTATCCAAGTGGTTCCACCATCAACAGACACTTGAAATTGCGTATAATCATAATCTGCTTCTATGGCCCACTTTGCATAATATGAAATCATTGCTGCAGCAGCATTGGTTAAATCGATTGTTGGAACATAGGTATAAGTTTTATTTGCATTACTTGCATAATTACCCGTCGGGGAATCCGTGAAAGACTTGCTTGCAGAAACAAATGTTGCGGTAGTGGTTGACCAAGTTCCTGTCCAATTGGTAACTGTTGTAGCGTCCTCAATGGCTTGAACCGTCAATGAACCATAAGTTTTAATGATGGTATCCTTTTTTACCCATAAACCATTGTCTGTCTTCAAGATATACTTTATTTGATCTCCAAATTGAATCGCCGGATTCAAAGTATAGGAGATTGCTCCTGTTGAAGTTTGCATTTGCGCTAAATTATAAACAACTGCAGTTCCAACCGTTACAATATTCAATAAGGGCTGAATTGAAACCGTTACTGGACCAGCTTCTCGACCTAAACGACGCGCTGAATGATTGAAGTTTCCACTCAAAGTGGCAATCATATTGGGATCAGTATCTTTTACTATGGTGTAATTTTTTGATAAATGTGCTAAAATAAGATTTGGAAAAACCATTTCTTGACAAGTAGCAATAATCTCCGATTGCGGTTGCCAAAAAGCAGTGCCCACTTCTGGTGTATGTACAAAAATCGTGTCTTTTTGACCAACACCTATATCTACTTTGTACATATAATCATCTGAATCTCCTGAAGCAGGATAAAGTGCAGAACTCTTCATAGAAGTATAACCATTGTGTTCTACCATATGATCTGTATGCGCTTGAAAATAATTGTGATGCGGTGCAAATTCAGCCACAGTCGTTCCAATTGGAAATAGGATGTCTTTTGCGTAAGTATGTGCATTAAAAGCCATTTCAAAATCATTATTTTGTACCAACCAACGCATGGCTTGTGTCTCAGGTTCTGAAAAAGCTGAGGTTCCACAATAAGTATCATTACTCGTATTCGTTGAAGTTCCAGTTGTGCCCCAACCATAAGAATAGTTGCGATTCAAATCAACACCATATACTCCACCACCATTGTTTCTTCTGTTCTTCCGCCACAAACCTCCTCCAGTTGGATTGGTAGTTTCATTATAAATGTATCCATCAGGATTGACACACGGTACAAAATACATTTGAGTATTATTTACCAAATAAGCTATTTCAGCACTTGTGTTATAATTTTCAAGTACATACCACATAAAAAATATGGTTTCCATCAAACTCATAGGTTCTCTTGCATGATGAATTGCCGTGTAAAGAATTTTAGGTTCTGCTTCGTTTGTATTGGGGTTATCAGAAATTTTCACATGATAAATCGGACGATTTTCAATAGTCAGAAAAGTAGAAATAGGTGCTTTAGCGGTAATTAAATTTGGGTATTGTGCTACCATAGCGTCTAACTCAGCAAGCATTTCGGTATATTTCAAGTAACCTCCCATAGTCCCTAGATTGAAATTTGTTGGCGTAACGGGAGCTGAATATCCTCCTGTTCCTCCACCCACACTAGAACATGTGGCATTTTTTACTGGCTCAGAAGGCGATTTGTCCTTTAAAAGATTAACATAATAAGCTTCAACATCTTCAATTAGAATGTCATATTTATATTCTTGCTCTTGCATGATTTCAATTTCTCTTTTAGAAAAATCTGAGATAAAAAAGACGCCTTCTTTTCTAATTCCATGATCTACAGTAACTCCATGTTGACTTAAACGATCTAATTCAAAGGCATTAGCGTAAACTTTAACGCGTGAATAATTTTGATTGAATGCTAAAAAGGAAATAAATAGCGCAATAGTGGAGAGTAAAATTCTTTTCATAATTATCGAAATAAGAGAACAAATAAACGAATTAATATCTTTTAATAGGAATAAAAGTATGATTTAATTCTGACTTTTTAGGCAACTTAAAGTAGAAAATTGAGTTAAAGGAATAGCAAAATCTAACAAATCGCTGTAATTTAGCTAAAGCGTGCAGAAACTACTTTTAATTCTATTCATTTTCAATTTCGCTTGTAGCTTCGGACAAGATATTTGGCTCACACCAAATAAAGGTCAGTGGGATGAGCGGATTGAATATAGCGTTGATATCAATCAAGGGAAATTACTTCTTTTGCCCACTGGAATCTGTTACCACCTCAGCAATCAAATGCACCATCCACATGAGGATAATACAGAGGTGATTGAAAAACCAAAAGCACATGCTATTTTTCAAAATTTTATTGGGGCCAATGCACTCGGAATTCGCACAGAAAAAGACTCCTCTTCCCATTATTCCAATTTCTTTATTGGAGCCGAAAAATCAAAATGGAAATCAAATATTTTTAGTGTTAAGAGCGTAGAAAAAAAAGATTTCTACCCAGGAATCGATTTGTATTATTTGGGTGAAAACGGCCAATTATCGTATAATTTTAAATTGGAAGCGTTTGCCAATGTGGAGCAGATAAAATATTCATTCGAAGGTGCAGATTCTGTTTTTATAGACGCTTCTGGTGCTTTACATATTCAACATAGTTTGGGGGAAATTATTCATTCCAAACCTAACGCTTGGACCATCAATTCGAATGGTAAAAAAACAAAAGTTATAAGCGCTTTCGAAATCAATTCTGGGACAATCTCTTTTGTTTTTCCAAAAGGTTATGCTAAAGATGAAATACTATTTATCGATCCTAGTTTAACCTTCTCCACTTTTTCTGGATCAACTACTGACAATTGGGGCTTCACCGCAACGCCTGATCTAGCCGGCAATTTATTTGGTGGAGGAATAGCTTTTGGAACAGGTTATCCAACAACCACTGGTGCATATGATCCAAGTTTTAATTCTGGGACGGGTAGTTATCCTATGGATATTGGAATAACCAAGTTTAATTCCAATGGAACTGCCCTACTCTATTCTACTTATTTGGGTGGTAATGGTAATGAAACTCCACAAAGTATTGTAGCGGCGCCTAACGGGGATTTATTCCTCTATGGAACCACTTCTTCTAGTAATTTCCCGATGGCTGGAAATAGTTATGACAACACTTTTAATGGTGGTGCCTATGCTTTAGAAAATTCGCTTGAATTTAATGGGTCAGATATTTATGTTGCAAAATTAAGTGCGAACGGCACCAGTTTGTTGGCCTCAACTTATATCGGTGGAACAGGCATTGATGGACTCAATACCAATGCGCTGCATTACAATTATGGTGATCAATTCAGAGGGGAAATTATTTTAGATCCAAGCGGGAATGTTTATATTTCCAGTACCACTGCCTCCACAAATTTCCCTACGGTTTCTGGATATTCTGCCATTTTGAATGGCGCGCAAGACGCGGTGATTTTTAAATTTAATAACCTCTTGAGCACCTTACAATGGAGTACCTATTTTGGAGGAATCGGTTTGGAATCTGGAAATTCGATTGACTTTTCAGCAGGGGCATTGTATGTTGCTGGAGGTACAACTTCGCCAAATTTTCCCGGAGTTACTTCTGCAATGGGAAATGACAATACTTTTAACGGTGGATTGAGTGATGGGTACGCTATTCGATTGAATCCTTCTAACGGAACTTTAATGAATGCCACTTTCATGGGTTTGGGTGAATACGATCAAACTTACTTCGTAAGAACAGATCTAAACGGAAGCGTTTATGTTTATGGACAAACGGAATCTGCATGGCCAATTACACCGGGTTGTTACGGGAACATAAACTCAGGACAATTTATGAGGAAATATGATGCAACCTTATCCACTATCAATTGGACCACTATGTTTGGCGCAGGATCTGGACACGTAGAAATTTCACCAACTGCCTTTTTAATTTCAGATTGTTTTGACATCTATATTGCAGGATGGGGAGGCGTTTTAAATGCCAATCCAAGCGTAAGTCAAGCTTTAAATTCTTCTACCAATGGGTTTCAATGTACCTTAAATGGATATCAAATCATCACCAATGGAAATAATTTTTACTTATCTGTTTTTGGTCAAGATGCGGCCAGTTTAAAGTATGCAACTTTCATGGGCGGACAAACCGGAAGTTCGAATCACGTGGACGGAGGAACAAGTCGCTTTGATAAATCAGGAAGAATCTACCATGCTGTTTGTGGCGCCTGTGGAGGAAATAATTTTGGATTTACCTCTACTCCTGGAAGTTGGTCTCCTCAAAATCCAAGTCCAAATTGCAATTTAGCCTGTTTCAAATTTGAGTTAAGTACCATTACCGCTATAGTTGCTCAGCCCTCACCCTTAATTTGTATTCCCTTGCCTGTGATTTTTAATAATACGAGTCAAAACGGTAATACTTTTGCTTGGAATTTCGGTGATGGTGGGAATTCAAATGCTTTCCAACCGACTCATTATTATACCAACCCTGGGATTTATAATGTGCAATTAATTGTTTCTGATTCTATTGGATGTTTTACACCTGATACGGCAAATTTCACTGTTAATATCGGAGATTTTCAAGGAGGCGTGACGCTTCCACCGAGTGAGATTTGTCCCGGACAAAGTTATCAATTGGACGCCTTTGGTGGCAGTAATTATCTTTGGTCTCCCGCAGGAGTGTTGGACAATCCTAATATTCCCAATCCTATTGCAACAATTTACAGTAATACAACTTTTACTGTGGTCATCTCAGACAGTTGTGGCTCTGATACCCTACAATTAGATTTATTGGTCTTTCAGAACAATCTAAGTATCTCCAACGACACTTCTATTTGCATAGGGAATCAAGTCAATTTGTTCGCTACAGGTGCGGGAACCATTAGTTGGTCGCCTGGGACATACTTGAACAACAATACAAGTTTTACCCCTTTATCGACACCGGATACTACCATAAGCTACATTGCTACTTTAACGAGTCCAAATGGTTGTGTATTAACAGATACTACTCAAATTTTTGTGTTTGACAATCCTCCTACCTCCTCTTTGCAAGACAGTTTAGTTATGTGTCAAGGAGGTAGTTTAAATATTCAAATAACGGGAGCCGACAGTTATAATTGGTATCCCAATGCTTACATCAATCCAATTTTTGGTTCGAATATTCAAGTTTATCCTCCGAGCAGTCAGTATTATTATTGTGACTTAAGCAATGCTTGTGGAACGGTTACAGATTCTATATTCATTGAGGTATTAAGTGCTTCCGTAATTGCAGGAAATGACACCATTATTTGTCCCGGAGAAACAGCGAACCTTTGGGCTTCAGGTGCAGTAAATTATCAATGGACGCCGGCAAATAGTATCATTAATGCGACAGGAAGTACGGTTCAAGTGCAACCCAATGTAACAACACAATACAGAGTCGTTGGGACGGACATCAATAATTGTAAAGATACGGCTTATGTAGAGGTGGTTCTTCACCCTCAACCTTCATTGCAAATAAGTCCAAGTGTACAGGCATTTTACGGCGATTTGATTCAACTCAATGCAAGTGCCAATCAGGCAGGTAGTTTTGTGTGGTCACCCCCTGAATTTTTATCTTGTATCAATTGTTCTGACCCTATCGCCAATCCAGATCTAGACATGACCTATTATGTGTTTTTTACAGACATTAATGGTTGTCAAGCCAATCAGCTGGTCAATATTACATACGATGCTGTGGTTTATGTTCCCAATACTTTTATTCCGGATGAAAATGGAAGAAATGATACTTTTCACGTTTATGGAGGAAATATATCCAAATTAAACTTGGAAATTTTTGACCGATGGGGAGAATTAATTTGTGAATTAAAAACACAAGATGAATTTTGGGATGGAAAGTATAAGGGGAAAATTTGTCAAGACGGAACCTACACATGGAAATTAATTTTTGAGGACAAGCAGCAGAAAAAGTATGAATTAACAGGACATGTTAACCTTATTCGTTAGTCCATATTCTTAAAATTAGCGTAACTTTGTGTTGACTATGGCCCTTAAAATTCAATGTTTTACCTTCAATGGCTTTCAGGAAAACTCTTATGTAATTTCTGACCAAAACGGCACTGGAATCATTATTGATCCCGGATGTTATTCAAGAGAAGAAGAAAATGAACTTGCTTCCTACCTATCGGATAACCATATTATTCCTATAGCGCTTTTAAACACGCATGCTCATATTGATCATGTACTTGGGAATTCATTTGTAAAGGATAACTATACAATACCTTTGTATTTACACAAAGATGATACTGGCACCTTAGATGCCGTGCGACAATATGCATCCTTGTATGGTTTTGAAGGATACAAAACATCACCAGCTGCGGACATGGAATTGAAACATGAGATGAATTTAGTTTTCGGAGAAATGAAAATTAAAGTCTTACACACCCCTGGTCATGCCCCTGGTCATGTGATTTTTTATTTTCAAGAAGACGGATTTGTGATCAATGGCGATGTGCTTTTTAATGGGAGTTTTGGTCGCGTAGATTTACCCGGAGGAAACATCGACATTTTAAAACAAAGTATTTTTGAGCACTTATTTACCTTACCAGAAGCAACCGTAGTATATTGTGGACACGGTCCATCTACGACAATTGGCAAAGAAAAAAGAGACAACTACATTCATCAATTTTAGTCGCTTTGAGGATAGGCATTAATACACGGCATTTACTTCCGAACAAATTGGAAGGCTTTGGTCAATATACCTTAGAGATTGTAAGCAGACTTATCAAAAATCACCCTGAACATGAATTCGTTCTTTTTTTTGATCGTGAAAAAGATGCTCAATTCGATTTTGGCAGCAGCGTTACCTCGGTAGTTTTATCACCCTCTGCAAGACATCCTATATTATACCTTATTTGGTTTGAAATCTTACTGCCTCGAGCACTCAAAAAACATAAGATTGATTTATTTTTCTCCCCTGATGGCTATGCTTCCTTGCGCAGTTCAATTCAACAAATAATAGTCATTCACGATATTAATTTTGAACACAACCCTCAAGATTTACCGAGTGTTTTGGGAAAATATTTGCGGTATTTCTTTCCGAAATTTGCGAAAAAAGCTGCGAAAATTATCACTGTTTCTGAATACTCCAAACAAGACATTGCTAAAAGCTATCAAATAGAGCCTTCAAAGATTGAAGTGATCTACAATGCCGCGAATTCAAATTATCAGCCGATCAGCAAGGAAGAACAAGTTTTGGTGAAACAGCAATTTACTGATGGAGCAGATTTTTTATTATTTGTTGGTTCCTTGCATCCAAGAAAAAACATTCAGCGCTTGATAAGTGCTTTTGAACGCATCCATAAAGAACATCCAAAATTGAAACTTTTAATTGTTGGGGCAAATATGTGGAGAGGATCAGCTCTTACTTTAAGTCCAGCGATTAGCAATCACGTTCACTTTACCGGTCATTTGAATCAAGAACTACTTACTAAAGTAATGGCTTCGGCACTAATGCTCACATATGTCCCATACTTTGAGGGATTTGGGATTCCGATGGTGGAAGCTATGAATTGCGGGACAGTTGTTTTGGCATCTCGCGCAACTTGTTTGCCAGAGATTGCCGGAGATGCAGCTTACTTGGTTGATCCTTTCGATATAAATGACATTGCAAAAGGAATTAATCAACTTATTGAAGACGAAAGTTTACGAGCAGAATTAAGTAAGAAAGGATTGCAGCGAAGTGCCTATTTTTCGTGGGATAAAGCTGCAGAAGAGCTTGCTAAAGCTCTTGGATTGTAATTACTTCAGGCATTTAAAATAATCAAAAGGCTCTAAGCAAACAAGACATTGATAATGTGCTTTACAGGCTGTACTGCCAAAAAGACTTACCATTTTCGTACTTCTAGAATTACATTTTGGACAAGGAACAACGGTTGGCGCGGAAAATAAAACACTTTTATCCACCTCATGTTCAGGTGGAGCAATGCCATAATTTCTTAGGTTTTCCCTTCCCTTAGCACTGATCCAATCAGTTGTCCAAGCGGGAGATAATTCATGGACAACTAGGCTTGAAATCCCTTCCTGAGAAAGTCTAATTTTAATTTCTTCTTCGATTACTTGCATTGCAGGGCAACCGCTATATGTTGGTGTAATTGTAATTTTCCAGTTGGTATCAACTTGCTCTACCTTCCGGACAATCCCTAAATCGATAATAGAAAGTACAGGGACTTCTGGATCTTTGACATCCTCTAGGAATACATAAATATCCTCAGGACTTACCATTCCATATTAGGATATACGCGTTGCATAAATTGCAATTCTGATAACAAATAACCCATATGTTCAGAATGCACCCCTTTTCGGCCTCCTTCAAATTGCCAATTATTGGTTGGAATTTGCAAAGTCGCTAATTCTAGAACTGTATTTACTTCTTTCAACCAAAGTGATTTTAAATCACTTAAATCAGGGAGAATTCCTGCTTTAGTGAGCACCTCATCAGACGCATCGACATAAAATAGCTCGTCGGTATACCTCCATAAATTATTCAATGAATTTTGAATTCTATTATGAGATTCATCTGTACCATCACCTAATCTAATGACCCATTCGGCTGAATGTTTGAAATGATATCGAGTTTCCTTTAATGATTTTTCTGCAATCGCAGCTAATTGTTTGTCGGTAGAATTTTGCAGACGCTCGAACAGTAATTTTCGATAGGCATCAAATAAAAACTGACGCATCATGGTATCACCGAAGTCGCCATTTTTTTGTTCAACCAACAACAGATTTTTATAATCTTTTTCCAATCTCAAGAAAGCCAAAGCATCTCCATCTCTTCCCTTAGATTCCAAGTCACCAGCATAATTCAACAAGCTAATTGCTTGACCAATTAAATCCAAAGAGATATTAGTAATAGCGATATCTTCCTCCAAAATTGGACCATGACCACACCATTCGGCTAGTCTTTGACCAAGAATAAGACTGTCATCTCCAAGTCTCAATAGGTAATTAAATTTTTCCAAAACAAGTAATAGTTACATGTGAGAAATGCCATCTGGCACATCATAAAAAGTTGGATGACGGTACACCTTATCATCAGCTGGCTCAAACAATTCAGGAGATTCACTTGGATCAGACGCAATAATATTATTAGATAAAACCACCCAAATTGATATGCCTTCGGATCTTCGGGTGTATACATCTCTAGCATTTTCAACAGCCAATTGAGCATCTGGAGCTCTCAAACTGCCTACATGTTTATGATTTAATCCTTTTTTACTTCTAATAAAGACTTCCCAAAGGGGCCATTCTTGTTGCGACATGGTATATAATTTAAATTTTAGGCACTTAGTTGCGTTCTATTTCTTTGCTTTTCTGCATGGGCCATCGCGGCTTCTCTAACCCAAAGTCCATTTTCCTTAGCTTTTGTTCTGGCCTCTATTCTCTCGGCATTACAAGGTCCATTTCCATTAACAACTTGCCAGAATTCATCCCAATTTATAGCTCCAATATCATAGTGATTGGTAATTTCATTCCACTTTAAATCAGCGTCAGGAATTGTTAAACCAAGCAATTCAGCTTGAGGCACCGTAACATCAATAAATTGCTGACGCAATTCATCATTTGTATTTCTTTTAATCTTCCACTTCATAGATTGAGCAGTATGTTTCGATTCCGCATCATTTGGACCAAACATCATTAGTGCTGGCCACCAAAAGCGATTAAAAGCATCTTGAGCCATAGCTTTTTGCTCAGGGCTTCCTTTGCAAAGCGTGGACATAATCTCAAAACCTTGTCTTTGATGGAAGGATTCCTCTTTACATACACGAACCATCGCCCGAGCGTATGGACCATAAGAACAACGGCATAAAGGAACTTGATTCATAATTGCTGCACCATCAACCAACCAACCAATAGCGCCCATATCGGCCCAAGAAAGCGTTGGATAATTAAAAATGGAAGAATATTTTACTTTTCCAGAATGTAAATCGTCAATAGTATCCTCGCGATCAGCGCCAAGTGTTTCAACTGCACTGTATAAATACAATCCATGACCAGCCTCATCTTGAACTTTAGCCAAAAGCACTGCTTTACGCCTTAAATTTGGAGCTCTTGTTATCCAATTCCCTTCAGGTAACATTCCAACAACTTCTGAATGAGCATGTTGTGAAATTTGTCTGATTAGTGTCTGTCTGTAATTGTCAGGCATCCAGTCATTGGGTTCAATCTTAATATCTTGGTCTATCTTTAGTTGAAACTTTTCTTCCAACAATACAGTATTTTTATTTTCCATAGGATAGTAACTTAGTATTACAAATATATGCTTTAGTACAACTAACTCAAACAATATTAGGATAACTTTGTTTAAGGATTTGACAAACAATGCGTGAGATTTTCTTACTTTTGATTCTTTAAATTCAACATAAATGTCTCCGAAGTTTTATCCAATACGCGTAAAAGAAATTCGAAAGCTAACAAAAGATGCTGTTTCAATTGAATTTGATATTCCAAAAACAGATCAAGAACACTTTCAATTTACATCGGGACAGTACTTGACTTTAAAAACAAATATTGAAGGAACAGAGGTCAGAAGATCCTATTCCTTGTGTTCCTCACCTTTTGAGAACAAATGGATTGTCGCAATAAAAAAAATTGAAAACGGAATATTTTCCAATTTCGCAACACAAAAACTTAAAGTTGGGGACCAGATCGAAGTGATGAATCCCATGGGGAATTTTGCTCTTCAAAGTGCTTCTGGTAAACCAAGATCAATTGTTTTGTTCGCTGCTGGAAGCGGAATAACACCTATGCTTTCCATCGCTAAGACAATCTTACATGAAGAGCCTAACAGTGATGTTACTTTATTTTATGGCAATCAAGGATTTAAAACCATAATCTTCAGAGAAGAACTTGAGGCATTAAAAAACACCTATATGAATAGGTTTAGATTGGTGCATATTTTTTCTCGTGAAAGTTTAGGAACTAAAATTCTAAAAGGACGGATTGATCATGAAAAGTGTCTGGCCTTGCATACAGCGTTTCTGAAAGATCAAAGCATTGACGGCGTTTATATTTGCGGTCCAGAAACCATGATACTAGAAGTGCGTGATTGTTTGACTTCCTTGGGAATTGAGAAAGAAAAAATTCATTTCGAATTATTTCACGCTGGCTTGGCGAAAAAAGAAACACATAAAGAGGAAGTAGTTACCGGATTAGCAAGAGAAGTTGAAGTAATCATTGACGGAGATATAATCAGTTTAGCCCTACATACCAGCGGAGAAAATATTTTAGATGCAGCGCAAAAAGCAGGGGCTGATTTGCCATATGCTTGCAAAGGAGGCGTATGTTGTACCTGTAAAGCAAAAATTATTGAAGGAACTGTTTCCATGGATGTTAATTATGCATTAGATGAAGAAGAAGTCGCAAAAGGCTATATTCTAACCTGTCAAGCACATCCAACATCAGAACGAGTATTAATAACATTTGACGAATAAAATGGGGATTTTTAAAATATTTAATAAGAAAAAAGAAGTGAGTAGTAAATGGCATAGCCTTACTATTGTTAAGCTCACTAAAATTAGCAGCGATACTACGGTGGTTAGCTTTGGTCTTCCCGAAGATCTAAAAGAGACCTTTAAATTTATCGCTGGTCAATATCTTACCTTGGCTGTTGAAGTAGAAGGAAAAGAAGAAAGACGCTCTTACTCTATTTGCAGCGGAGTGAATGAAGATCTATCTGTTGCTGTAAAGAAAGTTAAAGACGGAAAAGTCTCTACTTATTTAAATGATTCAGCGAAAATTGGAGATCAATTAGAGGTTATGGCTCCTGAGGGAAATTTCACTATTTCTAATGAAAAGACCAGTGTTGTATTCGCTGCAGGTAGTGGTATTACGCCCATTATTTCCATCATTAAAAATGGAGGTGCCGGACTCCATACCCACCTTTTTTACGGCAACAAAACAAGTCAAGACATTCTATTCAAAGAGTTTCTTGATGAACAAGCGCAGGTGATTTCAACCCACTACTTGAGTCAAGAACAAGGGACAGGTCATAAAGCTGGTAGAATAGATCGAACGGCCATTATGCATGAAATTAAGCAAAATTTAGACTTGCTTAAAGCAGATGTATTTCTGTTGTGCGGTCCAGAGGAAATGATAAAAGATGCCTTGGATGCACTTCAATTTTTTGGTGTTTCAAAGGAAAAAATAAAATACGAACTCTTTACTACTCCAGTTTTATTAGCAACAAAGGAAGCTGAAAATGAATTCAAAGGAGAAAGTAAGGTAACCGTGACCTTAGATCATGAAACTTTTAGTTTCAACATGAAAAGTCAAGGGAAAACAATTTTAGAGGTGGTAGAAAATCAGGGGTATGACGCGCCGTTTTCATGTCGCGGTGGTGTTTGTTGTTCTTGTAAAGCTAAGGTTACGGAAGGGAAGGTAGTAATGAAAATGAATTATTCATTAAGTGATAAAGAAGTAGAAGAAGGATATATTTTAACCTGTCAAGCGACACCTGCCTCTGCAGAAATTTCGGTAAGTTATGATCTCTAAAACAATTGTAGTTACGGGTGCAAGTCGAGGGATTGGCAAGGCATTGGTAGAGGAGTTGGCAGCTGATAAACAGCATCATGTAATTGCCTTGTCTAGAGACTTAAAAACAATGCAGCATAACTTTAACGCGCTAGAAAATGTAAGCAGCTATGCCTTTGATCTAGAATTAAATGTGAAAGAGCAGATTACAAGTATTACAGAAAAATACCCCAAGATTGATTTATTGATTAACAATGCTGGTTATTTGGTCAAATCATCTATCCCCAATATTGAACGAAATCTTCTGATGAAATCATTCGAGATTAACTATTTTGGAGTGGTGGATTTGGTTCAGGCCTTACTTCCTAAAATGACTTCTTCTATAAGTCATATTGTGAACATAAGTTCTATGGGAGCTTTTCAAGGAAGCGTTAAATTTCCTGAATTAAGTGCCTACACATCAGCAAAAGCAGCTTTGTGTAATTTTACAGAGCAATTTGCAGCAGAAAATGAAGGTGCCAATACGCGTATGAATTGCTTGTGTTTAGGTGCTGTTCAAACTGAAATGTTATCAGAAGCTTTTCCAGGGTATGAAGCCTCTTGTCAACCTGAAGATATGGCGAAATTCATTGCTGATTTCGGATTAAAAAGTCATTATTTTCTGAATGGTAAAATAATCCCTATTTCCTTATCAACTCCTTAAAATCATAGCTGTTCAAGGATTATTTTATTTTGAGGTGCAGGAATCTACAAAACGATTTACACTATTTTGGAAGTGAATAGAAATAATCCCGTGAGTGGTTAAATATCTTTTTCGATGGATTACATCCAGCGAAAAAACAAAACAGAGTTCCCTTTTTGGCAAGTATTTTTATTTAAAATCATGACAAAAAAAACTGTGACTCTGAGATTTCACCCTTTCAGGGCTTTTGACTTTCTACTACTCGCCTTTTCATAGGGCTTTGCCCCATGATTTGACATTTCACCCTTTCAGGGCTGTCAATGAGTACTAAAGCCCTAAAAGGGTCTCCTCTAACAACGATGGGCGTACTTCGGCAGGCTCAGTAAAAGAAAGAGTTTATTAAGAACAGAAATTAGCCTACATAAATAAAGCCCTGAAAGGGTGTGAAACATTAACGATGGACTCCGTCCATCGGAAATAGAAAGCAAATAACATTAACAAAGCCCTGAAGGGGTGAAATATTTGACTGGGTGTTTCGTACTAATTCTTCATGCTCTTACGGTTACTGAGCCTGCCGAAGTATGCCCAATGATTTGATATTACAACCTTTTAGAGTTATCAAATAAAGAGGATATTAATCGATTTACACAAAAATCATTGAGCCCATAACCTTATAATAATGTAAACCCGCTGTTCAAACTCCGCTAAAATTGAGATATTTTTTAATATCTTTACCTCATGCATTGGAAGTATTTCTTTGTTATTTTATTTCTACTTTTTTGCGGTTTGCGAGAAGCAAATGCACAAGACATCCATTGGTCTCAGTACAATGATAACCCATTATTTCAGAACCCAGCCAATGCCGGAAATTTCAAGGGGGACATAAGATTTACCGGAAATTTCAGAGATCAATGGCGCAGTGTTTCTGTTCCCTTTAGTACATTTTCTGGCGCAATTGATAAACAATATAAATCTTTAGGATTTGGATTACTCCTATTTCATGATCAAGCTGGGGACGGAAAATTAAGTACGCTTGAAATTCAAGGCAACTTGGCTTACGGGATCAGTTTAACGAAGGACAAAAAACATTCACTGAGAGTTGGTGCGAATATTGGAATGAATCACCGACAAGTGAATTGGAATAATTTCTATTTTGACAATCAGTACAATGGGTATATTTTTAACCCAGGATTGCCCAGTAACGAAGTTTTTCAAAGTGATCGAAAAACTAATCTTTCTGTAGGAACAGGCTTGGCTTATGAATGGATTCAAAAGGATAGGCAAAAGACAAATATTGGAATAGGGATTTACAATTTAAATCAACCCAATCAGGGTTTTTATAATCAAGTAATAAAAAGACCGGTTAGAATGACCTTGTATGTAAAACAGAGCTTTAAAATAAAGGAGAATATGGATCTAATTCCTAGTTTTCAATTCCAAAGTCAAGGGGTGTATAAAGAATTGAACGTAGGAACATCGGTCAAGTATTACCTTAAAACAAAAGACTTTTCTTATCAGGCGCTTTATGCAGGTCTTTGGATGCGTAATAAAGATGCAAGTTTCCTCACTATTGGATATGATTATCAAGATTTTTTCGTGGGATTAAGTTACGATATGAATTTTTCTAAACTTGTACCGGCCAGTCATGTAAGGGGAGGCTTTGAAATTGCAGTACGCTACATTATTAATCGCTTCAAGCCTAAGCGAATTGAACACAGAGTATGCCCAGACTTTATCTAATCTTAATTTGTTTGTTAGGCTTCCATTTTAATGGGGGGGCGCAAGTAAAACTGAAAGATTTAATCAGTTTTGCAGATGAACAATACAAAAAAGGAGATTACTATTACGCCTGCGATTACTATCAACAAGCCTTAGCGATTGATTCCAATTCTCTTGAGCTGCGTTGGAAATATGCAGAAACACTTAGGGCATATAAAAACTATCTGGCTGCTGAAGAAGAGTACGCCAAAATTTATGCTTTTGATGAAGGAACAGTCTATCCAAACGCATTGCTTTATTTAGGATTAATGCAAAAGCAGAATGGAAAATATAAAATAGCACTCGCAAGTTTCAAATTGGCTAAAACGGCATTTGAAGACCCTTCAAAATATGAATATAAAAAAATTGAACGCGAAATCGCTTCTTGCTATTGGGCAATTCAACAGGGACCTGACACGACTACCCTTGAACATTTCGACGAAAGAATAAACACCTATGATGCAGAGTTTGGACATCAACTTAAAGATGGTAAATTAATATTTTCATCCCTAAAAGCAGATACCATAAATGCTGAGGAAGAAGTCTACGCGAAACATTATACCACCGCGCTTTACTCCGCAAGTACATCAATAGATTCAACAGGAAAGCCAAAAAAAATAGAGGGTTTAAGTCAAGGGAAAGCAAGTGTTGGCAATGCTAGTTTTGATGAGGAATCTGGTTATTTTTATTTCAGTATATGCAACGATGAAGCCTTTAACTATCGCTGTAAGATTGCAAGATTAAAAATAATTGATGGTAAATGGGGGAAAGCTGATACTTTGTCCAATATCATAAATGCCCCGAATAGTAACACAACAAATCCGATGTTATATATTGATAATGATGGAAGGAAACTCTTGTATTTTTCTTCGAATAGAGCTGGTGGGAAAGGAGAAATGGATATTTGGTGCAGTGAAATCATTGGTGATGGATTTGGTAGCGCCTTTAATGTGAATCAAATCAACAGTATTGAAAATGAAATTTGTCCTTGGTTCGATCAAAAAAAACAAAGATTATATTTCAGTTCAACATGGCATAATAACTTTGGGGGATACGATGTCAATTTTGCTGATATCAATGGTGAAAAAATAAGTAAGCCAAAGAATGCAGGTAGACCCATTAATAGTCCAGCGAATGATTTATATTATTTTGAGTCCAAAGATTCGATTTTTGTTTCTTCCAATCGACTAGGAAGTTTTGCTAAAAAAAATCCGACCTGTTGTAGTGATATTTATTTCCAAAACCTACCCAAACCAATTCTCCCTCCCGACACTCTAATTGTAAATCAAATTGAAACGATTTTCCCGGTAAAAATTTATTTTGAAAATGATCATCCCAATCCAAAAAGTTGGGCCAAAACGAGCAATTTAAAATATTCTCAGACATTAGAAGCCTACCAAACAATGTTTCCAACCTATTTAGCGAAAGGAGATTCGATCATTGAGGTAGACAGCGAAAGCGAAAAACTAAATAACTTTTTCAATCTAAATGTCAATCAAGGTTATCAAGATTTATTAAAACTAACAGACACCTTATTGCTTTATTTAAGTCGTGGAGAACACGTTCGTGTATTTGTAAGTGGAATGGCGAGCCCTCTGCACCAGAGCCAATACAATGTTAACTTATCGCAACGCCGTATTGAAACATTGCTCAATGAGTGGAGACAGAATGAAAATCCTTTATTAAATACTGCATTAAATAATAAAGAGATTGAAATCATTGAAATCCCTTTTGGAGAGTATGTTGCAAATCAAGCAACCAGTGATGATTTAAACAATAAAGCGCAATCGGTTTATTCTTATGAGGCAAGCATTGAAAGGCGGGTTGAAATTGTTGGAATTGATAAAAATAAGGAACTAAAGAATAACGCTTTAAAGGTACAACCTATGATTGTGCATTTAAAAAAATTGGAATTAGGAAAACGAAGTGCTGACTTTACTATTAAGAACAATGGTCTAACGCCATTAACTATCAGCGCTATTACAAGCACATCACCTGCATTAATTGTTTTAGGTGATAGATTAAATGACATAGTTGTTGCACCACAGTCAGAAATTATGCTGAAAGTAACGGTAGATATTTCAAAATTAGTAGGTTTACAATTGCATAAACTACAAATTAATTTTGCTGATAGCAGTCTAAACAGTACAATTTATATTAGCACTGAAAATTAAAAAATAAAAATTTTGGAAAGTATAACAGAACAAAAAATAGCAAAGCCACGACTTCACTTCATTGACATGGCCCGAAGTATTGCCATTCTAATGATGATTGAAGGACATTTTACAGGCGCTGCTTTAGCGGAACAATATAGAGATGACGCTAATTTTTTCTTCGGTTTTTGGCATAATATGCATGGTCTTACTTCTCCCTTATTCTTTTCAGTAACAGGTGTCATTTTTGTTTATTTAATGATTGGCAGTACTGAGGTGCCCTATTTTCAAAATATACGCGTAAAAAAAGGATTCAAACGCGTACTTGAATTGTTGTTTTGGGGCTATATGATCCAACTCAATTTATGGAGTATTGGAAAATCATTGTGGTGGGGAACTCCTATCAATTTCGATTGGTTCTACGCATTTCATGTACTGCAATCTATTGCCTTTGGATTGACCTTAATTCTGCTCATTTATGGCGCTTTTAAAATAATTGGAAAGCTTCCTTTGCACTTTTATTATTTTATTGCCGCTGCGATTCTTTTTGTTTTTTATTCTCTAATGAAAAATAAAATCACTTTAGACGAAAGCACTGGTGCTCATAATTACTGGCCTGCTGATTTTCCCAAAATAATTCAAAATATGTTTTACGGACAATACAGTGATTTTAGTTTTGTAAGATTTTCTGGATACACTTTATTAGGAGGAATGGTCGGAAGCATAATTAAAACTTATGAAGTTCATGCAAAAAAATGGTGGTTCGGATTCAGTTTTATTGTTATTGGAATTGGTTTGAATATGTTTATTATTAAAATTTTAAATAACATAGACCAAATCTTAACTTCGCTCCATTTCTTTGGCACGACCTACTTGGCTTTAGACAGCACTTCTTTTGTTCGCTTTGGACAAGTATTAGTCGTTTTGGGTGTTTTAATGTTGGTTGATGCTAATATCAAATATAAGCCTGCCTTATTTCTTAAGTTAGGTCAGAATACACTCCAAATATATATAGTGCATGTAATCATCTTATATGGCGGTATTATTGGATTTGGTTTGAAGCCTTTAGCTTTTAATATGGATAAGTCACCTTGGGAGTCGATTGCCATTTCCATTAGTGCTATGGTTGCTTTTACCATCATGGTAAAATACATTGAACCATTGCGCGCTTTATACAATAAGATTTTTGGGAAAATTAGAATTTTCAAAGATCGCGAGCAGCCTTCACATTAATTTTTAGACTTCTTCTTTGGTTTTGGGGGTGCTGCATATTGTAGCATACTCGTATACATGTGTTCACCGCATTCATCTTTAACTTTTAAATTCACCTTGTGCTTGCCTGGATATTTAAAGGTATGCTCCACTATTGGTTCATTGCTACTTTCACTATCGTTAAAATACCATGTGATACTTTTTGCATTTGGGTAATTGGCATAGCAAGCTACTTTATATTTCCCTGGTTTTGGGGTTTCTTTTTTGATTTCGTAGTAATTATTGTCCAATTTATAAGTTGCCAAATTCTTTAGTACATAATCAGAGGCTTCCGTTTGAATGATCTTCGCAACTTCTGCTGAGATGGTCCTGGTATAGGCTCCAATGGAGGATTCTTTAAATATGGCAGTATAAAAAGTGCATGCTGCTAGATAGGATCCGAATTTACTTGGATGCGCCAGGTCGTCGTGATACAAATTAATTTCCTTATGCTTTTTGGCGACCTTACGCCAAACTTCTCCAACGGGAACAATAGGGACATTAAATTTATTTCCAATGTAACAATAACCATTACTGATACATTGTGTCATTTTATCATAGGAATCAATTTCTTCCCGGGCCTTAAAGCCTTCTTTATAACCCCAGGTCATATAAAAAAGAACATTTGCACAGGGGCTATATTTTTTTACGGAGTCAATTATTTGACTCACATAAGGTACTGTAGCTGAATCTAAATACTGATGCGAATACGATAACTCACGAGAAAATCCTTGAAGAATGACATAATCCCACTTTTTTTTCTGGAAAGACTCATACATATCTGGTCTTTGGGTATGCTCACTAAAAGAAGCACCTGAACGTGTATTCATTTCTACATGAACAATTCTCCCTTTTGCTTTACAAATCTTTCTAAACATCACAGGCATTACATTCATATGGGTATATGAATTTCCAATGAACAAAATGTTTAAAGTATCTGATGGCGCTGCAAGCACTGTTTTTCCGAACAGCGTAAAAAGAAGAAAAGAAAATAGTTTGGAGAGCGTTCTGATTTTCATGGAGTATTACTCAAACTTAATTTTTCTTGCATTGACTTTAGTTCCGAAGAACCTAGAACTAATTTAGTTCTTGTAAAATTTAAATCATCAGCGGAATTAATAGGCACTAAATGAATATGAGCATGGGGCACTTCAAGTCCAATTACGCTCCAACCAATCCGTTTACATGCTATTAGCTTTTCCATGCGCAAAGACACCCTTTTAGCAAACACAATCATATCTTCAAGGAGACTATCTTCCAGGTCATAGATACGATCTACTTCTATTTTAGGGATAACCAATACATGTCCTTCGACCAATGGATTGATATCGAGCAAGGCCATAAATTGATCGTTCTCTTCAATTGTATAAGAAGGAATTTCTCCTGAAACAATTTTAGAAAAGATGCTGCTCATTATCTAGAAATATTGATGATTTCAAATTGAATTAATCCACCAGGCGTTTGAATATCAACCGTATCGCCTTGTTTTTTGCCTAACAACCCTTTTCCAATTGGAGAATCGATTGATATTTTTCGCAATTTAAGGTCTGCTTCATTCTCAGCTACTAGAGTGTAGTCAATTTCCATTCCATTCGCTATATTACGAATCTTCACAATGGAAAGTATATAAACCTTAGAATTATCAATATTCGTGTCATCAATTAAGCGTGCATGAGCGACAATGTTTTCCATTTTTGAAATCTTCATTTCAAGAATTCCTTGAGCTTCTTTTGCTGCATCATATTCAGCATTCTCAGACAAATCTCCTTTATCTCTTGCTTCTGCAATTTGGCTTGTAATTGAAGGTCGTTGCACTGTTTTTAACTCATGCAATTCATCCTTCAATTTTTGTAAACCGGCGGCTGTATAATAATTTATTTGTGACATAATTCTAGGATTATTAAACGCAAACAAGAGAGCCCGTAGAGCTCCCTTGAATCATAATTATTTTATTTCTTTTTCTTACTTTAAACTAATAGTAACACCAAGTGTATGAACTATTCCAAATACACCTGCAAATCGTGAGCAATATTCTAATCCAATTGCACTTTTTGATTTACCAACAATGGCATCAAGTGAGAAACCAGCAGTTGGACCCACTAAAGCATTAGATCTATTTTCTGCAGAAAAGATATTTTTTTCATACACATATCCAGCTCTTAAATTGAAGGCCATTTTTTCATTGGTTACTCCATAATCCAATCCAATACGATATTGGTCATTAGAGAATGAATTTGCTGTAAATCCTAAGGCTAAAATTAATTTAGATTTATCAGTAAAGTTAAAATCATAAGAACCGCCAATTGCTAATAGAGAAGGTAATTCAAAAGTCGCAGAGCGTTGTTCTAAAGATCCAATAAATCCTGTAGAAACATAGGTTACTTGCTGAGACAAACCATCACCTTTATATTTCATCACTGGACCAATGTTTTTCAAAGCAATTCCGAATTTTACTTGGTCTTGTTCACCCGTTACATAACGGATTCCTGCATCGATAGCTATTCCACTTGCTTTCAAATTGGAAATACTTTCAGAGATAACCTTAAAATTAATTCCACCATAAATGGACGATGAAAATGCCTTGGCATAACCAATATTAAAAATATTAGCCTTGGGAGAAAAATAACCGATATTTCCTTCAGGATTTGAAACCGTAGTAATTGGAATATCACCATAATTCATTGCTTGAATACTTACTGCAAATACACTAGATTCAGATACCCTATGAGCAAATCCAGCAGAATTAAAACCTATTCCTGCGGAACCCATCCAATTAGTATAATTGAATTTAATTTGTGTTTTATCCGTAAATGCCAAGCCAGCAATATTTGCATAAGTAGCTTCTAAACCATTTATACTTGCAATACCAGCATCGCCCATTGCAGCGCCTCTTGCCCATGGATTAACCAAAAGATGAGAAGCACCCGCTGAACCAACGCGGTCTTCATTTCCTGCATAGGTGTATGAAGCAACCGTTGCAACTAAAATGAGGCACCAATTTGATAATTTCATTATTGAATTTTTCATATCTTATTCTACTAAAATTAAATACCTTGTAAGTCTACTTGTCTAAGTCCACCGAAGAACTTAAGAACACGCTCACCAACAACATTTCCACTATTATCAAATACTTCCACATGTATTAGATATACACCCCCAGCAATTGGAATTGCCTTATTATTGGTCAAATCCCAATCTAATGATGTTATAGGACTGTCTTTCTTAAAGGAACGGATCAATTTACCATTTACAGAATATATCTTAACGATACATTTCTCAGGTAAATTGGTAATCTTAACGCGCGTATCTAATCTACTTCTTTCATATTCAGAGAAAGCATAATAAGGATTAGGAACTACATTAATCATTTTTAATGCGTCTTTTAATTGATCACTTGAAGCAGTTACAGTTGCAATGTCATCCATAGACCAAGAATACATCGGTTTACCATTGTTGGCTCCTGTTGCTGTGAAGTTTTTATATTCTTTATTCATTCTCAATTTAATCGTCACATCAGTTGACAATAAAGTTTGACCAGGTTTCAAGATTGGATAAGAGATCCAAGAAAGACTTCCGTACAATTCTCTTTTTGCTTGTGTACTGTTACTTTCTACTTCCAACCATTTTTGATATACTGCATTTCCAGCGTTACTTTCGGCAGTTCCCGGAACATACGCAGGGAAGTCATATCCAGATGGATAACCATTAATAGTCGCTTGCTTATAACTGAACACATAGATGGGGTGCATTCCCCCCATTAATGGGGTACCTACATTACTCACGAACTTATCTGTTGGATTCCAAATCATATCTGCTCCATTCTCCAAGAATGAGTTTTCTCCAAAGGCCATATACAAACGAGCACCTGATTCTAAGTCTACAGCATATCCTGGGAACCAACTCATTCCTGTTCCTGTTCCATCAGCATTCCCGTATTTGTCTACACTTGGGCTTTTACGCATAGCGCCTGCTGCAGCTTGACCAACACTTAATGTAGGATTTCTACCCAATTCAATTACCGGGCAGCGTGTCCATAGACTCTTATCACTGGTCAAGACAATATTAACACTCGGCAAGAAGCTCAGGGAAGCATTGGTCTTAGAAGAACCATTATAGGCCCCAAAATAAGCAAGTGGCATATAATCGGCTTGGTATCCCACCAAACGATGCGGAGCAATCATACCCGTCAAAAGACTTTCAAACTTCGAAGTTGGATCTGCACCTACCTCATCACGATAATTGCAAGGATCTAAATAAGTAGGGCCATTTGGTAAACACTCGTAACCAGCTGCTGTTGGGTCAGTTTTAGGAGCATAATCTCCAGATCGAATCCAATTGGTAGGGAAATAAGCATCATTATCAGGAACACCAAACAACCAACGCTTCGATGAATCAGCAAAATCCATTGATGCATCAATAATATCGGTAGTCTTGTAGGTGATATTACCTGAGCCCGAAGGGAAATAATATTTATTTTGATGAATTTGAACCGAAATACCCCATTGCGGAATAATTTGCTCATTATCACCATCGATAGTAAATTCTGAACTGACTGAATCCTGAATGGATCCACCCTCTTGGTCATAACGATATACCACCCAAGAAGCTGTATCCGCAGCGTTACCTGAAGCATTAGCATTATAATCTCTGAATTTACACTCGAAGAAACCTCCCGCTAAGTTCAAAGGATCTACTACCTTAATATTGATAGGACCTTTTCCATAATCGTATTCAGGAGTCTCAACAAAACCATCAGTCAAGACTTTAGATAAAGTAGCAGAGGTGAAATCTAAATTTCTACTTCCATTACCATAACCATCAACCCTTGTGATGCGTGGGGAAGATCCATAGCCAATACTTTGAATTGTTCCACCAGCCTCAGGATTTGGATTGTGAGGAATTGCTGAAACAGCACTAATCGCAGTACCATCAAAATTTAAACGAGAAGAGATATAAGGAATTTTCTGTCCGTCTAGTAATAATGGATCGGTTGGGTCATACTTTTTAAATTGATTAAAAGCATAAGCAACTGCAACATAATAATAAGTCTTATGATTCACTAAGGCACGAGCCCCTTGAGCAAAGGCATCCTCTTTCACTTGGAAACTATGTTTAATTCCGTCATTTTGACCATTGACTTTTTCAATTGGCACAGAGAATCCGAGCGCTTCATCAAATTGGAAATTGATAATTCTAGAAACGCTGTTTTTAATATCACATTGAGCAACCAATCGTGCAACGGTTGGATCTGCGATATCAGCGATAGAAACGTCTTGACTTTTTAATTGAAATATTTGATACCCTTCAAAACGATATACTCTATCTACTGTAGGATCTGGAATATTAATTTCATCTAACTCAGCATATTTTTCATGATAATTATTAGAAGAAGAAGGGTTTTCTATCATTAGAATCAACTCATTTTCCAATTCTTGAATCGTTAATTTGGGCGCGTCTGGAGGAGACAAGATCTTGAAACAAGCATCAAATAAAGCTTGAGCTTTAGTATCAGCGCGTTTCATTGCATCTACTGAAGAGAATAAACCACCATCGGCACTTCTACCGAATACAATTCCAACTGTAATATTATTTACGGCGCCTGGCTTCAAAGTAAAAGGTCCAGCAGATTGTACAAAGCGACGGTCACCTGGAGGGTTGTTGTTCGTAGATTCATCCCAACCATTTGGATAAGCACCAGTCATATCAACACCTGAGGTTGACCAATTTAATGGGTCAGAGGTACCAGGGAACATATAATCGGACAATACTTGAGAACCTGTTCCAGTTCCTAAACCACCATAGAACATTTCAGAACCATTGGCCCATTGACCTTCCATAAAATTATAGTATTCAGCGGCAGGACCTGGATCATTATACGGATAAGCAGACGTGGAAGTATAGTATGTGAAACGGCGCATACCGAAGCGCTCGTTATCAATAATCCCATCAGAATATCCGATACCAATGCCTTTATAAACAATACCATTATTGGCAAGTGCATCTAAAACAGCGGGTACAATATCTGTTTGCGTCGCAACGTCAAAATAGGGCCCTGGGTTATCTGCGCCATCGCCATCTTGATATGGACCTTCAAAAAAGTCACACCCAATTGCGGGAGGATTTAATCCATATCCTAATTTACCACCATCACTTTGGTCATTTAAGTCACCATTGAACATATAACCTAAACCACGAGAAACATCACAACCCGCGTAGTCATCTGCATAGTTTCCAAGATCTGCATCTAAATACTGAGCAAAGTAAGTGTTATAAAGCGTTTGGGTACCTCGATTAATCAATTCATAATTATAAAAAGTCATGCGATTAACCTCATCATTGGTAGCAAACGAAAATGCTTGTGCGCGAATTTCCATACCAATTGGATCACCATTAGTTTCTGTATGAATATTACCTTTATCATTAAAAACCCACCAGTGTGTTTCATCACCATAAAGAGAAACGCGGCGATCGATTCCACATTCAATATCATCTCTACCTAAGATATCATCATACCAAGGATAATCACCATTGTCAGGGTTATAATTTCCATCACCATCTCTATCATAAAAAGGTGCTAAGAAATAATCTTGTCCTAAACTCACATCACCATGTGCTGGCCAATTGTAGATGCGATTGATTTCATCATTTGATGGTTGAATAATATCCTGACATCCTTCTGTGGTAATTCCAGCATTACACTCCCAAAATATATTAAAACGAATTACTTCAGCTTTGCGAATGGTGTAGAATTTATCATATGCGATACATTGATTGGGATCAATGTTAGCTTCACCGAAATCACGCACAACATTATCTCCAACAGGAGATCCAGGATTAAAATTTCCTGATCCTGGATTTACGGTCAAGGGACCAGGCCAAAAATCATTTCCAGAACGGTAGCGCAATGCTGCCAATTTTAATTGACCATTAACATCTGTACCACCCATCCAAAGAGCGCCAGCAAAAATAGCAAAGCGACTACTTCCTTTCGGAACCTCATAAGCCGCAATACCAGCTTGTCTGTTTTGGAACATACTTCCCCCTTGCTCGATCAGTGCTTTCACATCGTTAAACTCCATGGTTAATCTTGCAGTTGCAGGACTACAATTGGCTCCTTTGGGTTTGCTATTGTTAGGCTTATCTGTCTTTTCATTCGGACCATAGTAGGCCAATGCATTCGAAAAAACGAAAGCAATACTAACGATTGTTGCAAAAAATTGCTTTTTCATAGCTTATTTTATTTTCAGTAATTAAAAATCAAATTTAACACCCAAACGGATAGTTCGTGGAGAACTAATATTGTAAGGGTTCTGTATTTTCATCAAGTAATAATCTCTAAATGATTGCTCATCTGTCTGATTTTGAATAGAAGTTTGACTCGATGCAGCAGCCAAATATCCATCATCATTCCAGTTACCGGTTGCACGATAAACTGAAATCTTATTGAATTGATTTAATAGGTTGGTAACGCGTAAATAGACATTTAAGAAAGTAACTTTCTTTTTGTTGTCTTTACCTCCAAATTCAATATTGATTGTTTTGTCCAATTGTAAATCCATACGGTAAGACCAAGGTAAACGAGAACCATTTAATGTTCCACTAATACCTGCATTTAAGTTACCGATTCCTTCATCTGTAATAAATGTTTGTGCAGAATATGGTGAGCCAGAATAAATATTAGAGAAAATATTCAAACCTGTATTTTCAAACAAGTTAATGTTTCCAATTTTAGGACCATTATAATCTTCACCAGAACCATATCTATAATCAAAAGTAATTGCGAATGCATGTCTTTGATCGAAGCTGTATGGGAAAATATTACGAAGATTTGGTAAACCTGCATTGATTAACGCTCCCATTGAAGTTGCATCAGAACCTGTACCATCAGCAAACTGAAGTGTATAATTCGCTGTCATTCTAATGTTACCAGTTTGGCGCAAATCGTAGGCGATAGTCATCCCTTTTACGGTACCAAAGTCACGATTTCCATAAGTCTTGTACGTTGCAGGATATGCTTCAAAAACATTGATCAACTGAACATTATTTCTTTGTTCACGATAGAAAGCTGAGATTTTTAATGATGAAGTTGGAGACAATACTTGTTGGAATCCTAATTCATAATCAACAGTTGTTTCAGGTTTTAGATTCGCATTATTAATAACGGCGCTTCTTGATTGAATAAACTGATATTCAAAAGGATCAAAACGGAAACCAGAAGTTGGTCTTTTGGTTAAGATATCATAATGGGCGAAGAAAGATGCTTCTTCAGAAATTGGGAAAGAGAAAGCCACACGAGGCATCACATTTACCTGAGCCTTATAATCCTTAAATGCACTTGCATCTGGAGTCGTTTGAGTAGGATTCAACAACCAAGGTGCAATACCTGCAGCACCTTTAATTACTTTTGGATCTTCAATAGAAGTTCCACTTGCATTGAACCAACTTGTAGCCGTTCTAAATCCGTTAATAGCAGAAGGATTATTCACATCATTCACATAAACGATATAATCATCACCCATACTTTCAGGAATATTCACCCAAGCATATTGAGAAGGGTCAGACGCTTTCAAGGCTCTTGCTTCTTTTACGGTATGAGCATTAAAGAACAAATAAGGATCTTTTAATACCGGTTGATTGGCATCAAATACATCTACACGAACACCAACATTAAATACGATGTCATTGAATGCAAATTTATCCATGATATAACCTGCCATGTAAACAGGTTGGAAAGCACCTACAAAACGCTTGTAATTTCCGTTTTTGTCATACTCATTAAAGTATTTATTGATGTCAGTTGTTCCTTTAACTTTTTGACCCGTGTGATCAAATCCCCAATAGGAAACAAAAGAATTACCTCCATTCAACAATTCATCAGGAGAGAACATATCAAAGGTATAAGTTCCTGGATCGTATTGGTCAATGTCAACAAAGTCCTTACCTCCTGGGTCTAAACCTAGTTTGTTACGCAAATTATAATCGAAGAATGATTGATTATCGTTGTTTCTTTCTCCACCATATTCTCCATTGTGCGTTGAAGCGTAACCAGAATTTAAACGATCATAAGTAATCGCTTTAAACGAACCTGAATCTGTTACTACACCAGAATTCATGTCTAATTCTTTGATGTGGAAATTGGTTAATTGTCTCGCGATAGACCAAATACCAATAGGTCCATTGGTACCACCACTAGTTGATGTACCAGAAGTCCATCCTCTATCCGTTCGTTTTTCGTATTCAAATCCAAGAGAAATATTATGGTCTCCAATATTTACAGAACCAGAACCTGTAACACGGAATTGATCGTTTTCAGTTTTACCGAAATAATTGTAAGGTGTTCCAATATTACTCCAAATTCCATAAACACTTTGTGGGGAATCCCCATTTCTTAATGCGTTTCCATTTTGAAGTTGGAATAAATTCTCATAATGTCCAAGGGGAGAACCAGCATAAATATTATAATATTCCGTGGTAATTGCAGCAAGTGCTGCATTGGTTTCAGAGGGAGTAAAAGCAACTTGATAATCTTTAAATCCGTTGTGAACATAAGTTTGTGTAATTGGATTGAATTCATAAGAAGGGCCTCTTGTAGTAACAAACTTACCTACATGACCATAATTAAACATTTGATATTGATGCTTTGGGTCATAAACATCATTTTTTGACTTGGAGTAATCTACCATGATGTTGTACATTGCAGATTTAATTTTGGAACTACTTCCTTCTCTCTCATTATTAAAACGCTGACTTATCTTACCATAAACACGATAGTCTAAACTTTTAGAAACTCCAAAATTTTGAAAATTCATTAATGATCCTGAATAAGAGTAATTACTTCCATTACTATAATTTAAGGACCCACCAAATTGAAGATTCACTGAGGGGCCTGTATTTACATCTACCTTTCCAGAGGCAGAGAAGTTAGTATTTCTAGCATTCATTCTCCACGCTGTTTTTTCAAAATCATTTTGACGCAAGAACAAAGCATTATGGAAAGTTCCCAAACCAGTGGAAGTTGGTCTTAAAGGATTAGCAATTAATGAATCTCTAACACTTTTCTTAATTCTGTAACTACCTCCAGCAAGAGGTCTACCGTCCATTTGATCCGTAATATTGGCAGAAACTAAGAAGCCCAATCTTGGCTTAGTTTTCTTGCCCGTAGAATCTTTTTGCATCCAAATTGGACCAGAAAGCATTCCTTCTGCCAGGTTGTACCCATATTTATCTAGACCAAATACTTTTGCATCATAACCATCAACATCAGCTCCTTTAATATAAACACCAGAACTCACTGCTTCAAAACTTCCGAAATAAACAGCGGACGGACCGCGCGTTGTAACGGAAATAATACCACCGGTAACATCACCATAATTGGCAGGAACACCACCGGTAATAACTGAAACTTCCTCTAGAGCAGACTTAGGTAAATTGGCAGAACCACGAACTTTAATTCCATCAATATAAAAATAAGTTCCATCAGATCTTGAACCCCTTACGGAAATTTCACCGGAACCTTCATTGGTATTTACACCACCAACAGTTTGAGCAACCCCCGCTGCAGATCTCACAGGCAATCTCGCGATATCCTCACGGGTGATTGTTGCCCCAGAAGCACCACCATTTTTATCAATAAGTGGTACGCGATACGCAACAATATTTACTTGGTCAATTAACTTATCGTCTTTTGGTTTTACCAAAACAAGATTGTCAAGGAAGGTGATTTTATCCGGTGAAACCGCTACTCCTGTTATTTCACCTCGTTGATATCCATCAGGATTATTGAACTCTACAGAGTAAGTTCCAGGCAAAACACCATTAATTTGAAATTTACCTTCAAAATTGGTAGCCGCAGCAGCCTTAATTGATCCATTTTGCATCAACATGACCTTACTAATAGGTAGTGGTTCACCAGTTTTTTCGTCCTTAACCATACCTTTTACAATCCCTAAACCAGACTGTGAATAAGCATAAGAACTTGTCAACAAAACACTTAGCAATAATATCTTTAATTTACCTAACATAATTATACGTATAAGTTTAATGTATTTCTATCGGAATTTAGCTTGTAAATATAGAAAAAAACATGTTGTTCACAAACAATGTTAAAAAATTATTAATCAAAAATAATTGTCAACTTTGCGATTCATAATAAAAATAGAATTAAAATGCCTTTAAAGGATAAAAAAATAATCAAAATTAAAAAAGGAGATGCAATACTTCATTACTCCTTATTAACGGATGAAAATGAATTTAAGGGTGTGGTCTTATTAGAAAATGAGATAGACACTATAAACTCTTTCAACTCCAAAAAGAGAAAATCTGAATTTTACACCATAAGATCCTTAAGAAACAAAAGTTGCAAAGGGCAGGTAATTCAATATACTGATTTTGGAGCACCCTATTTGAAAGAAAGTGAGTTAAAAATTTCAATCAGTCACAATAAGTACTTTGGAGTTCTTGCACAAGCCGAGCACGCAATTGCGTGTGATATAGAAGAAATTAAAAGTAAAACCCTTAAATTAGCTTCCCGATTTGCAAGAGACGAAGAATTGGCATTATGGGAAAAAGTCGGTGCAGAAGAAGTTACCATTATTTGGACAATCAAAGAATCCTTATTCAAACTTTGTGACCGAAAAGGGATTGACTTTAAAAAAGATTTACAGATCACAGGCAAGAAAAAGGACACCTACACGTGCAGGTTTATGGCTAAAGACAATTGGAAAGGAGTCGATATGGTAATACAAAAAATTGAAAATAATATACTTTGTTTTAACCCAAAATCCATTTATGAAAGCTAGTATTTTAAGCTTAATAAAAAACCAAACTAAGGGCATTGCGGTACTTATTGATCCCGATAAATTTAAAGAGAAAGAACCCTTAATTACCTTTATAAAAAAAATAAATAGTGCTGTTCCAGACTTCATTTTTATAGGAGGAAGCACCGTTTCACGCATTGACTTTAATCAATGTGTAGCGCTTGTGAAAAGTAATAGTAAGATTCCAATTGTTATTTTCCCTGGTGCTTCACATCAATTGCATAAAGATGCTGATGCTGTTTTATTTTTATCCTTGTTATCAGGAAGAAATCCAGACTTTTTGATTGGTCATCATATACAGGCTGTTGATGAATTGATGGAGATGGAAATAGAAGTATTGCCCTGTGCCTATTTACTGATTGAAGGCGGCAAAACTTCTGCTGTTCAATACGTAACGCAAACGGCTCCGATACCGGTAGATCAAATCAATATGATCAGAAAAACAGCTTTAGCAGGAAAATTTCAAGGAAAAAAAATAATCTATTTAGATGCTGGAAGTGGAGCAAAAAATTGTATTTCAGCTGAAATAATCAATAGCGTCAGTGACCTTGGGTTGCCTGTGATTATTGGCGGAGGCATCCGCAGTATTGAGGGGATTAACATTGCTCACAAAGCAGGCGCAAATATTGTGGTGATAGGAAATAAAATCGAGGACGATATTGAATTTTTAAAAGCGCTTGAGCAATTTAATAAAATGAAAGCACTTGAAATTTTAGGAAGTAATTAAAAAACTGCTTTCAAACTTAAATCCAAACTTTTTGCAGAATGGGTGAGGGCACCTAAGGAAATATAATTCACCCCTGTTTTCGCATATTCAAGAACATTTTCTTTTGTTATTCCACCTGAAGCTTCCGTTTCAAATGAACTTGGAATAATTTGCAATGCTTCCATCAATTGATTTGGCGTAAAATTGTCTAGCATAATTCTATCTACTTTTCCAACACGCAAAACCTCCTCTAATTCAGCTCTATTTCTAACTTCTATTTCAATTTTCAGGCGCAACAAATTACTTTTCAAATACTCATGTGTTGCAAGAATTGCTGCTTCAATTCCACCAGCATAATCAATATGATTGTCCTTCAGCATGATCATATCATAGAGTCCAAATCGATGGTTCTCCCCTCCCCCAATTTTAACTGCCATTTTTTCAAATAAGCGAAAACCAGGAGTTGTTTTTCTAGTATCCAAAATTTTAACATTGCATGCACTAACGCTTTGAACAATTTCATAAGTTTGGGTGGCAATTCCCGACATGCGTTGCATTACATTGAGTAAAGTTCTTTCGACGGTAAGAATACTACGCGAAGATCCTGTTAGATAAAAGGCAATATCACCTTTTTTTACGATGTCGCCATCTTGAAGAACTTGTTTCATTTGAAGGGTTTCATCGAAAAGAAATAAAATTCTTTTAGCAACTTCAAGCCCTGCCAAAATTCCATTTTCCTTCACTAATAATTCTGCACTTCCCTGAGCTGTTTCTGGCACGCATGACAAGGTGGAATAATCTCCAGCGCCAATATCTTCCTTCAATGCATTTAAAATAATATCATCCATCATCGTACAAAGATATTTATTTCAATCGAACACAATAGATAGCACTAAGAAATTGAAAAAAGTTTAGCTTGAACTAAGATGCAATATAATTATTACTTTTAAACCGATGAAAACAAGCAAATTCCTTCTTTTTCTACTTTATTTTTTATTGATCCTTCAAAGTGGACAAGTTTATGCTTCCAAATACCGGCCAAAAATTAATAAAGTAGTTCAACAATTTGGCCAACCCAACTCGCTTGATCCGAACAAAGCAATTGATTTAATTCAAGCGCTATTAAAATTTCAAAAATCCTGTTCCCGTGAGGAACAAAACATAATATTACTATTGCTTAGTGAAGCAAAAATTAGACAAGGAGATATCCCAAGTTTTATCAATACCATTTCAACTTTAAAGAAAAACAATCCTATTTTCAGACAAGCCGAGTTGAAATTTCATTATGCACAATGCTTGACCAAATATTCTATTTATAAAAATGATGCGAAAATTGCAATGTATTATAATCAAAATGCGATAATTTCCGCCAAAAAATCGAGAATCAATTTACGTGTCGCGGAAGCATATCAGAATAGATCCTTTGTATTTATGACATTAAATAACAAAGATTCATCAGTTCATTATGCTCAACTTGCTTCAAAATATGCTAAACGAACTGATAGCAAAATTGCATTAGCCATATCTTTTCACAAGGAGGCTATTGTGCTTGCACACTTCAATACCTTAGATTTAGCAGTGAGTAAAGAATTATTGGCACTACAAATTGCCGAGAAAATGAATGACGCATATTTTCAATCCATTTACAATCGAGCCATTGCAGAATATTCTCTAGATGTATCCAACTATAAAGAAGCAAGTACCTATCTTTTAAAATCATATCGCATTTCAGAGAGGACAAAAGATGACCGCAATATGGCCATTTGTGACATCATTAGAGGTGGGATATCATTGCATGTTTCCGGGCCAGAATCTGCAGTAAGCCTGCTGATAAGTGGCATTAAAAAACTAAGATCTCTAAAACAAATAGATTGGATAGGACAAGGAGAAGAGTATTTGGGGAGTGCTTATGCAAAAGCAGGAAATACTGGTGATGCATTAAAAAGTTATAATACAGCACTACTCAATTACACCAAATTGGGGAACAAAGATAAGTTGGCATCGATCCAAGAAAAAATTGGAATCGTGTATTTTACTAAATCCGATTTAAAGCAAGCGGAATATTATTTCAATAATTCGATTGAAAATCGACTTAAAGAAAGAGAACAAAATAAGATTTATATTACCTATAATTGGTTATCCAAATTAAACAGTAAAAAAGGAAATACAGAAAGAGCTTATAGTTTCCTCAAGAAATATGTCGACTTCATAGAATTGAATACCACTTCAAATGACGCCAGGAAGATTGAGCAAATGACCATGACCAGTAGTAGAGAAGAGCGCGAGCGGATCATTGAGCTGCAAAGTGAAACCTTAGAAAAACAGCTTAAAGAAAAAAAGATTTTACAACTACAGAGCGACAGGCAATTGTTTGGAATAATTTTCATTGTTGTCATTGTCGTTCTCGGCATTTTCATTATCATCTTTAGGACGCGTCAAAACAAAGCATTACAAGAACAGCAAGCCGCAGAAATGTCACAGTCTTTGCTAAGATCACAAATGAATCCTCATTTTATTTTTAATGCCATGTCGGTAATTCAGAGCTATATTTACGAAAACACCCCGGAGCGCGCCTCAAAATTCCTTGTCAATTTCTCTCGCTTAATGCGTCTCATTTTAGAAAATTCACCTAAAGAATTTATTCCGATTGCTATTGAAGAAGAAATTTTAAATAAATACTTGACTACACAAAAATCAAGATTTGAAAATAGATTTAATTTTATCATCAATATTGAGGAAGATTTATTTTTTAAACGGGCGATGATTCCTCCTATGATAACGCAGCCCTTTATTGAAAATGCGATAGAACATGGGCAATTGCACACCGTAGAAAACGGCCTAATTACCATTTCTTTCAAAGAAAATAACAATTTACTTGAAATTTCAATTACCGATAACGGCATTGGCAGGTTGAAAGCTGGGAAGAAGAGGAAAAATAAAACCCATAATAGTATGGCCTTGAATATCACCAATGAAAGAATACAAATACTGAATAAAAAATATAAAAGCAAAGGAAGCTTGACGATTCAAGATTTGAACCAAGAAAATAACTCCGGGACAAGTGTATTAATTAACTTGCCTATTATTTACGAAACAACTAATTTTATCCAAGATGAAAAAAGTACTAATAATTGACGACGAAAATAGAACAAGGGATCTCGTAAAAAAAATGATCGATTCTTTTAAATTTCGCTTGGAAGTTTTTGCTGAGGGAGAAAATGTTTCGACTGGCATAGAGGCAATTAATCGCATCAAACCTGATATTTTATTTTTGGATATTCAAATGCCGGACGGAACTGGTTTTGATGTATTGAATAGCATAAAGCAAAAAAACTTTGAAGTTATATTCATTACTGCGTATCAAGAATATGCTATAAAAGCAATTAAATTTAGTGCTTTAGATTACATCTTGAAACCCATCGATGAAGACGAATTGCGCGAAGCTGTCATGAAGGCAATGGATACTGTTGATTTCAGCAGAGAGGATTCGCAATTTGAAGCATTGACCAATAACATGCAACCCTCTCAACGTCGAAAATTGGTGCTTAAGACCCAAGAGAGCGTTTTTGTAGTTGATTTAAATGAAATTATTCGTTGTGAATCTGATAAAAATTATACTTTTTTCTTCTTAACCAGTGGTAAAAAGATTTTAGTTTCCAAAACATTAAAAGATTTTGAGACCTTATTGAATGACCATGGATTTTTTAGGGTGCAGCAATCACACCTTATCAATGTTGAATTCATTGACCGCTATGACAAGCAGCAAGGAGGTTCTGTTATCTTAAAAGACGGCGCTGCAATACCTTTATCGCCGGCGAAGAAAGAGCACTTCTTTAAACTTTTAGAGACGCTTTAAGCTAGAGCTTGAGCTAGATCTTCAATCAGATCCTCTACATCTTCAACTCCTACACTTAGACGAATTAAAGAATCGACTACACCACTTAACTCACGAACTTCTTTTGGAATGGAGGCATGTGTCATGGTAGCTGGATGTCCAACCAAAGATTCAACACCTCCCAAAGATTCAGCAAGAGCGAACAAATGCATATTTTTCACAATTGCCAAAGCATCTTCTAGTTGATTACCTTTCAGTGTAAATGAAATCATTCCACCAAAACCACGCATTTGTTTTTTCGCAACATCATGATTGGGGTGGGACGGAAAACCTGGCCAGTATACTTTATCAACTTTAGGATGAGCCAATAGAAAATGAGCGATTTTTTCACCATTCTCACAGTGTCTTTCCATACGAAGGTGCAAAGTTTTAATCCCTCTCAACACAAGGAAGGAGTCCATCGGAGCAGTAACGGCACCTGAAGAATTTTGAATGCGATACATTTCTTGAGCAATCGCATCATCACTGGTAACCAAAGCACCCATGACAACATCAGAATGTCCACCAAGATATTTTGTTACAGAGTGCATCACGATATCTGCCCCTAAATCTAAATGCGA
>Ga0304728_1000442_pt1 | contig 35459 bp, 27 predicted proteins | sample C_130625_MF_Meta_FD_190476 | JGI IMG/M metagenome (GOLD analysis project Ga0304728, IMG submission 190476) | Freshwater microbial communities from Lake Croche, Canada to study carbon cycling - C_130625_MF_MetaG (v2) (version 2) | ecosystem: Environmental > Aquatic > Freshwater > Lake | place... | reverse complement strand
GGATATTGTTTTGCAAGCTTATGGGGAGAAATTAATGAAAGGGAAAAAGGGTTGTATTGTTGCTATTGAACCTTCCAGCGGTGAAATTGTCACGATGGTATCTTCACCGTCATACGATCCTAATTTATTGGTGGGCAGAAGAAATATTAGCCTTAATTATCCAAAATTAGCAAGAGATAAAGATATTCCATTATTTCCACGCCCTTTGCAGGCTGAATATCCTCCAGGTTCTATTTTTAAATTGGTGCAGTCCTTAATTGGTATGCAAGAAGGCGTTGTTACTGAAAATTCCGGCTTTGCCTGTATAAAAAGTATGGTGGGGTGTCACAATCATCCGAACGCATCTTGCATTGCTGAGGCAGTGCAATATTCTTGTAATCCCTATTTTTATCAATTGGTTAGGAAAGTAATTCAACAAAAGGTAAAAAAGAATTTATATGCTGATGCAGAATACGGGTTAAATAAATGGCACCGTTATATGACGAGTTTTGGATTGGGACAAGAACTTGATGTTGACATTACCGGACAAAATGGTGGACTAATTCCAGATTCAAAATATTATGACAAATGGTATGGCCACCATCAATGGGCCTTTTCAACCATTAGATCCATATCCATTGGACAAGGAGAAATAAAATTAACGCCTTTGCAAATGGCAAATATTGCCGTTATAATTGCAAATAAAGGATGGTATTATTCACCACATTTTGTTAAGTCTATTGGGAAAAAGGGGCCAAAAGCAAACTTTAAAAAAAGACATAAAACATTGGTCGAAAGTAAATATTTTGATGCAGTTATTGAAGGTATGAGGAGGGTTGTCAATGAAAGTGGTGGGACTGCAAAATCTGCAAGACTGGCAGATATTATCATCTGTGGTAAAACAGGAACCGTTCAAAATCCGCACGGACAGGACCATTCTGTTTTTATCGCTTTTGCTCCGCGAGACAATCCTAAAATTGCTATCGCTGTCTTTGTTGAAAATGCAGGGGCGGGAGGAGCTATTGCTGCACCCATTGCGAGCCTAATGATTGAAAAATATTTAAAAGGGAGGGTTACCCAAGACAAAGAATTAAAACTGACTGAAGTTGTCGAACCTAATATTATTCACTGATGAGAAAAAATGATACGCTGCTTTCGCACATAGACTGGCCGCTATTTATTGCATTTATTTCTCTATTGATTTTCGGTATTGCTACGGTATATTCTGTTGCTTTTAATGAAGATCACCCTAATATTTTTGCTTTTAGCGAAAAATACGGCAAGCAGATGTTATGGCTTGGCGTTTCTTTGTTTTTAGGCTTGATTATCTTTTTAATTGATGTGGATGTCTATAGGAAATTTGCTGTCCCCATCTATATTTTTACTCTATTATTATTAGTCATCGTCTTGTTCATGCCTCCTATCAATGGTGCACGAGCATGGATTGGTATTGGAAGCATGGGGATTCAACCCGCCGAATTTGCCAAAATTTCAACTGCGCTGCTATTGTCAAAATATATCAGCGGCTTAATGATAAAACATCAAACAATAAATACGGTATTAACTGCCGTTGGGATCTTAGGGGCGCCTGCAATTTTAGTTGCAATGCAGCCAGATGCCGGGACGCTTGTTGTTTTTAGTTCCTTTTTATTTGTTATGTACCGAGAGGGTATGACTTTTGATCCTCTAATATTAAAACTAGTGAATAGAATCCCAGGAATAAATTTAAAAAGCACCTGGGTGGGAAATCATTTTATTCCCTTGTTATTTGTTGTGGTGGTTTTAGCGGTGCTCACGCTAATAATAGGAGAAGTTGAGTTTAGTATTAGTTTCCTGCCCGGAATAATCGTTAAGGGAAGCACAGGGATAATTATTACGCTGGCCGTCCTATCACTTCTGGCCTTACTATATATAAGAAGATTTGGAACAAAAAGAGATCGTATTAGCCTTACCTTTATTATAATTTTTGGTTTTGTGTTTATGACGGCGCTCAGTTCTAGTGTGAGTTTTGTTTTTAGTAAATTGGCTAGACACCAAAAAGATAGAATAGAAATGGTTTTAGGCCTGAAAGAAGACCCAAATGGAAAAGATTATAATAGAAATAGAGCCATGGCGGCAGTTGGATCTGGTGGGGCTTTTGGTAAAGGATATAAGCAAGCTTCTGTTTCTAGTGTTGAAAGTAACCATGTTCCTGAAAGTGAAACTGATTTTATTTTTTGTCCCTATGCTGAAGAATGGGGGTTTTTGGGAAGTGTCTTCTTAGTCTTTATCTACTTGTTTTTGTTGATGCGTATCATTTTTATTGCAGAACGACAACGATCCTCCTTTAATAGAATTTATGCCTATTGCGTTGCCATGATTTTGTTTTATCACTTTGCTATTAATATAGGGATGAATATCGGCTTTGTTCCTGTTATTGGTATTCCTCTTCCTTTCTTTAGCTATGGAGGATCGTCCATTATGTCTTTTTGCATCATGATGTTTTTACTTTTGAAATTAGATAGTCAACGAAAAGATGTGCTGAGATAATGTTTAATATGTACTTTTAAAAAAAGAAAAAATGAACGGTTCATTTCCAGAAGAAAAAAGAAAGAAATACACTAAAATATTTTGGGGCTTTGCTCTATTCCCATTTGTCTTTGTTGTTGGATTACTTTTTTTGCAGTCAGAGGACAACCTGCCTCCTGTTTCTATGCTGGATAATCCTCCAGAATTACAAGCTTCTTTGATTTTTGGACAAGATGGCGATACACTAGGACGCTATTGGCAAGTAAATCGGACAAGTGCTGACTTCAAAAATATCTCATCATTTGTTTTTGATGCACTAATTTCAACGGAGGACGAAAGATTCTTGGAGCATTCAGGAGTAGATTTTCGATCCATTGCAAGATCTTTTTCTTCCTTAGGACGAGCAGGTGGCGCTTCAACTATACCTCAACAGTTGGCAAAATTACTTTTTACTCTACAACAAAGGCAAAAAGAAGAAATTGCAAGAGCAAAAGGTGAAGAAGTTGTTGGCGGAAGTTTTGCGCTTTTTGGAAAATTCAGAAGATTAAATGAGAAAGCACGAGAAAATATTATCGCGACGCGTTTAGAAGCACGATACACAAAAGATGAAATTATCACCATGTATCTGAATCAATTTGATTTTCTCTATAACGCTGTCGGTATTGAAAATGCAGCAAAAGTATACTTCAATAAAACGCCCAAAGCGTTGACAAAGATAGAAGCAGCTACTCTTATTGGAATGTGTAAAAATCCTGGGCTTTACAATCCCTACTCTTTTAAAATAAAAAATTATCGTCGATTTATTGCCGCTGATGAAGGTATAAGTTCTGCTAATGTTAGCCTAGATCAAATAAGAATAGCGAGAGAAAATGATTCCTTAAGGGCTATAAAAAGAAGAAATCAGGTGCTTTATCAATGGATGAAAAATAGCAAAGACGGTAATGAAGCAATTAAAAATCAAATAAGTAGAGAAGAATTTAATGCACTTTCACAAGAGCCTCTTGTTGTTAATTATCAATCCGTTGATCATAAAATAGGTCCCGGCGCTTATTTTAAAGAGGCACTTCGCACTGAGGTAAGCGCAATTTTATTATCAAAAAAAGAAGATGGTAGTTATCAATATGTGAGAGAAGATGGGCAACCTTATGATATTTATAGTGATGGATTGAAAATTTATACAACCATCAATTCGCGCTTACAAAAATATGCTGAAGCTGCAGTTGAGGAGCATATAAAAGAAACACTGCAACCGGCATTTGATAATAATAATAGGGGATTGAAAAATTATCCTTTTTCAAATGCAATTGATCAATCTATGGTAGATCAAATCATGGAAAATGCTAGAAGATCTACTGGGCGCTATAAAATAATGGCGGCAGCTGGTTATTCAGCACAAGAAATCATGAATTGCTTTAATACACCTGCTGCCATGAGGGTTTTTACATGGAAAAGTAATAAAGGAAAAGACACCACAATGACACCAAATGATTCCATTAGATATTATAAATCATTCTTACATGCGGGATTAGTTTCTATTGAACCACAAACCGGATTTGTGAGAGCTTGGGTGGGAGGAATAAATGCAGAGTACTTCTCTTATGATCACGTGCGTCTTGGAAAAAGACAAGTTGGATCAACAATAAAACCTTTTGTTTATGCTGCAGCACTTTCTATGAAAGTGGTTAATCCTTGCACTACTTTTAGTGCAGGAGAATATTGTGTTGATTTAGTGGACGATCATAATAAAGTTGTTGGTAAATACTGTCCAAGTGGGACAGCGGCTGGATGCGTTAAAGACGGCCTTGCGCTTTCTTCGAATCCTATTACAGTTGCCGTAATGGCGCGCATGGGCGCTTATAATCCTGTGAGAAAAACAGGTGGTCCTTATCAAATTGAAAAATTATTGAAAGAAACAGATATCTTTTTAAATCCTAATGATGTTGTGCCTTCCATGTGTTTGGGAAGCATGGACCTTTCTTTATATCAGCTGGTGGCAGCGCAATGTATTTTTCCAAATAATGGGGTTTTTGTAAAACCCACTGCTATTCAAAGAATTCAAGATCGAAATGGAAAAATCATTTATGAAGCAGTTGAAGACAGTAAGCAAGCCTTAAATTCAACCGTCTCTTATGAAATATTAAAAATGATGAAGGGTGTTATTGAAAGAGGTACAGGCGCAAGTTTAAGAAGTGGACGTTATGGTCAAATTGCTCCAACTGCGGGGAAAACCGGGACCACCCAAAATAATTCGGACGGATGGTTTATTGGAATTACGCCAGATTTAGTGACGGGAGTTTGGGTAGGTGCTGAAGATAGATCGGTCCGATTTAAATCTATGAATTATGGTCAAGGAGCGCGAATGGCCCTTCCTATTTATGGACTTTATATGAAAGAAGTGTATAAGGACGCTAAAATTAGTTTATCGACCCAAGACTTTTCTGTACCCAAAGATTATGACCCGAAAACATACGACTGTAAAGAAGCGGTCATTCCAGAAGAGGCAGATGAAACTGATGTACCATTTGAATTATAAGTATGAATAAAGTAGTAGAAAATGTTGAACATGCATTAGTTGGTATTGAAGATGGTATGACCTTAATGCTTGGTGGTTTTGGATTATGCGGAATCCCTGAAAATTCCATCGCTGAGCTTGTTCGAAAAGGAGTTAAAAATTTAACCTGTATTTCTAATAATGCAGGGGTGGATGATTTTGGATTGGGCCTACTATTACAAGGAAAACAAATTAAAAAAATGGTCAGCTCCTATGTGGGAGAAAATGATGAATTTGAAAGACAAATGCTCTCGGGAGAGTTAGAAGTAGACTTAATTCCACAAGGAAGTTTGGCTGAAAGATGTCGCGCTGGTGGAGCGGGAATTCCCGCTTTTTATACGCCTGCAGGGTTTGGGACAGAAGTGGCAGAAGGAAAGGAAATTAGAATTTATAATGGTAAACCACATATTTTAGAGAGTGCGCTTACGGCAGACTATGCCATCGTAAAAGCATGGAAGGGAGATACTGCTGGTAATTTGATTTACAAAGCAACTGCCCGTAATTTTAATCCAATGATGGCGATGGCTGGAAAAATTACCATTGCTGAGGTCGAAGAATTAGTTCCTGTCGGAAGCTTAGATCCCAATCAAATTCACACACCCGGAATATTTGTTCAGCGCATTTTTCAAGGAATAAAATTTGAGAAAAGAATCGAACAGCGGACGGTACAAAAAAAGCTTGAAGAAATTTAGAATATAAAAATTTACAGGAATGGCATTAGATAAGATTGGGATTGCAAAACGCATAGCGCAAGAATTACAAAATGGCTGGTATGTAAACCTGGGTATTGGGATTCCAACGCTTGTTGCAAACTATATACCTAAAGGTATTGAAGTTGAATTCCAATCAGAAAATGGAATATTAGGCATGGGACCCTTTCCTATGGAAGGAGAAGAAGATGCTGATTTAATCAATGCTGGGAAGCAAACAATAACTGCACTTCCTGGAGCTGCTTTTTTTGATTCTGCGATGTCTTTTGCTATGATTCGTGGACAGCATGTACAATTGACAGTATTGGGAGCGATGGAAGTCTCTGAAAATGGAGATATTGCCAATTGGAAAATTCCAGGTAAAATGGTCAAGGGAATGGGTGGGGCTATGGACCTTGTAGCTTCTGCAGATAATATTATTGTGGCTATGATGCACAGTAATAAAGCAGGAGAATCAAAAATTCTTAAAAAATGTACTCTTCCGCTTACAGGGGTTGGCTGTGTTAAAAAAGTAGTTACTGAAATGGCTGTTTTGGAAATAAAAAATGGTAAATTTCATCTTTTAGAAAGAGCCCCTGGCGTAAGTGTTGAAGAGATTATTTCTAAAACAGAAGGTGACCTAGTGGTTCCTACTTTTGTCCCCGAAATGAAACTATAAAAATTGAAATTAAAAGGAAAATACCATTGCGCTGTAATTGCCTCCATAGAAGCCTCTAAAAAAATTATGGAGGTATATCAATCCGATTTTCATCCCGAACTAAAAGGAGATGGATCTCCCTTAACCCTTGCGGATAAAGCTTCTTCCAATATTATTCAAAAACACTTAGCTAAAACTGATATTCCAATAACGGAAGAAGAAACAATCCATGCCGATTTTAATCTCCGTAAGACTTGGAGGGCATCCTGGTGTGTTGACCCCTTAGATGGGACAAAAGAATTCATAAAAAGAAATGGTGAATTTGCGGTTAGTATTGCCATGATAGATCATGGAGCACCAATTTTTGGGGTTATTGCTTCCCCAGTTAAAGAAGAATTGCTTTTTGGAAGTAAAGATTTTGGGGTGTTTATATGCTCGTTTGAAGATTATAGTGATGCTACTAAATGGAAAGAAATTAAGCCTTCACTGCAAGTGAACCAACCTCTGCGAATGCTTATCTCAAGAAGTCACCCCTCTGAAGTTGGTGATATTTTTCAAAGTAAAATACAAGAAAAATTCCCAGAAATAGTCAACACTTCCAAGGGCTCTGCTTTAAAGTTTTTTGATTTAGCACTTGCAAAAGCAGATGTATATCCTCGTTTTGCACCTACCATGGAATGGGATATTGCGGCTGGACAAGCCATCTTGGAAGCATTAGGTGGAAGTGTTGTTGATGCCACTACAGGAATGCCTTTGAGCTATAATAAAGAAGACTTGACCAATCCATTTTTTATTGCGCAGACAGCCGGATTTAAGCAAAATATATTATGAGAAATAAACTGATACTTTTATCTTTTTTATTACCCGTTTTTTGTTCTGCCCAAATAGAATTGTTGCCTATTTCTAGCGCTTTCAAAGATGATTGGTATAAGCCTACCTTTTATATTCATTCAAATAATAATGGTGACTTTTTACCCATGATTTCACAGAAAGGGACTTTAAAAATGTCTCAAGACACCTTTGATATTATTGAAATAGTGAAGCAAAAAAGGAGCTTTAGACAGGGGCAATTGGTCGAAATTAAAGGGGACGATTATTTAATCTCCTGCTCTCCTTTATTCAATTTTGGTATGGGAAAAGATCTCTATGATACAAGCGGCAGTAAACTGTTTCAAAATACTAGGGGGGTATTATTTAAAGGTTCGATAACAGACCGTTTTTCTTTTTCATCTTCATTTTATGAAAATCAAACCCGATTTGCCTCTTATGAGCAAACCTATATGTCAGACCATGGCGAAATTTATCCCACTACTAATAATAATTATACGCTTCAAAATGCTGTAGTTCCGGGTGCGGCAAGAACAAAGCCATTTAAGAATACGGCTTATGATTATGCTTATGCGGTCGGAAGTATTGTATATCGTGTAAATAAAAAATTAGACCTAGCTGCTGGGAACAACCAACAATTTATCGGAGCTGGACATCGTTCCTTATTGCTCTCAGACAATAGCGTTGGATCTCCTTATTTTAAAATTAATTATCAAATCACCCCTAAATGGAGTTTTCAATATATGAGAAGCCGTTTGTTGAACTTGGTTCGAAAAAATGTTTATTCAACCGTAGAGGGTTACTACCAGCCCAAAGGACTCGCTATAAATTACATCACTTATGCTCCAAATAAAACATTTTCAATTAGTTTTTTTGAAGGGACAATTTGGGCTAAAGGAGATTCTCTCACCACTGGAAGAATTAACCCATTATACTTTTGTCCTGTACCCTTAATTAATAAATTAATTAAAGGAGAAACTGTTTATTCTGTAATTGGAACTAATATCAACTGGATTATTAATTCAAAAATAAGAGTCTATGGACAAGGAGCAGTTTCGAAATATACAAAATTGACTTATGCCTATCAGGGAGGTTTTAGACTTTATGAGATATTCAACATTAGAAAATTAATGCTACAGCTGGAATACAACTTTGTTACAAAAGATATGTACAGATCTCCCATTCAAAGATTGTCTTTTACGCAATATAACCTTCCACTTGCGCATATAAAAGGAGACGGTTTTAGAGAAATTATAATGCGGATCAATTGGTCTAGAAATAACTTTTTCTTTTCCGGGAAAAGTATATTTTATCAATTAATAGATTACAATAAAAATAGTTTAATGTCCATTTCAATGCCAACTGTATCTGAAAATAAATGGATCAATTTCGAACAAATTGAACTTGGATATCGCTTTAATGAAGCGCTTGATATGACCGCTTTTATAGGGATCACTTATAGAAATAATTTAGGGACAAGTGAACAAAAAAATTGTGTCTTAAACCTGGGGATTCGCACCAATTTAATCAATCATTATAATGATTATTAAGCAGCTTTTTTTATTCTTAGTGTGCATAATTACACTTGAACTTCAGGGTCAGACACTAGACGCTTATTTGTCCGCGCCATTCCAATCAGATTCTGTAAACAAAGAAATAAATTCCCCTCATTCTGGTATTTATCCTACTATTCCATTAAATATTGCGAAAAATATAGGTTTTAAGTTAAATAAAAACAATCAAGTCATTCCTTTAGTTGATCTTGGAATTCAAAAAAACACAGAAATAAACGCTCGTTTTGGAGGTGGATTAATAATAGAGGGAACTCCAATTAAAAATCTATATTATAGAATTGGGGGTGCTCTTTATTATGCAAAAAACGATACTTTTTTTCATGTCCCTTTTGGTAAAGATCTCAATCAAAAAGGGTTCGGATTTCTTGCTTCACCTATGGGTAGAATTTCCTTTTCTCCTCATAAATATTTTAATTTTCAATTAGGTTACGACAAAAATTTTATTGGAGAAGGGTCGCGGTCTTTATTTTTAAGTGACTACGGAAAGCCCTATTTATTTGGTCAAATAAAAACCCATTTTTGGCATATAGATTATTTGATTTTATATCAATCTTTCAAGGAAAATTATCAAGGGAAAAATCAAACAAAATATGCAGCTAGTCATTTTTTAAGTTGGAACATTACGAAAAAAATAAATATTAATTTTTTTGAATCTATCATTTTTCGAGCAAAAGACACTTTACTACAAAGAGGTTTTGACCCTGAGTATTTAAACCCATTAATTTTTTACAGGCCGCAAGAATATGCTATTGGTTCTTCTGATAATGCTTTATTAGGTTTAGGACTTACCATAAAAATTAAAAAGTCAAAATTATACAGTCAATTAATTATCGACGATTTCTTATTGTCGGCAATTCAAGCTAAGAGCGGGTATTGGGCAAATAAAATTGGAGGACAAATCGGCTTCAAATCGATGCATAAAAAAGGAAATAACAATCTCTTTTACAGGGTTGAATTAAATGCTGTGAGGCCGTATACCTATTCTCACTTGAATCCTATGCAAAATTATGGGAATAATAATGCGACATTAAGTCATCCATTAGGTGCTAATTTTATTGAACTCTACTTGGAAGGAAAATGGAACCATCTCAAAAGTGCCTTCAAACTTTCTGGATCTTATGGATTGAAAGGAATAGATAAGAATAATTTAAATTATGGAGGCAATATTTATCAAAGTTATGCGCTGCGTCCGAATGATTTTGGTGTTGTAATTGGTCAAGGAATGGGAGTTAATTTTTACCGAGTTAATCTACAATACAGTCGTGTAGTGTCTGAAAAAGGAATTATTTCTGCTTTTGCTGAATTACAATTTCGTGGAGATCAATATCAAATTAATCATACAAGCACAATGCAATATCATGTTCTTCCGGTAATTGGTTTAAGGTCTCAATTATGGAACGATTACAGAAATTATTAATAAAAAAAAGCAGCCTAAGCTGCTTTCTCATTATCTAGATCGGAGGTTAAAGTCCTATGATTTGTTTCAATTCAACTTCTGTCGAACTTAATTGTGTACCCTCATTACTTAGATAGGTACGGTTAATTAATCGGCCATGAATGGCCACCTTTTTGCCCTGTTCACCATATGTTTCAACAAACTGAGCTAAATTACCCCAGGCAAATACTTTATGCCATTGAACTTGAGACACATATTTTCCATCATTCTTTCGAATCATTTTATGTGTCGCTAAATTAAACCTGGCTACAGCATTTCCATTGTCAAACTTGGTTACTTGAGCGTTATTTCCCATGCTTCCCACCAGGGTTACATAGTTTCTAAAATCACTCATTTTTACTTTTTATTATTGATTATATATAGTGGGACCGACTTCCCATTTATTAAAGGCACCATAGGCGTCGGTCCTCGTTGGTTTAACTACATTACAATTAAATCATTAACCTCAACCTCAGTGATGTAGTTTACTTTACCATTCGAATTATAAAACCTATTGGTTAATCTTCCTTCGACTGCTAATTCAACACCTTCCTTTCCGAATTCTACCACTATTGGGATCCATCGTCCCCAAGCGCTAATTAAATGTTTGAAATTGCGTGCTTTTAAAATTCCGCTTGCATCTAAATAATCCTCCTTTGTTGAAAGAATAAATCTTGCTACTTGTTTACCAGATCCATCTTTTGCAAGTCTTGGAATCGTTCCAACCGTTCCAATTAAATTCACATGATTCATAAACGCTATATTTTATTTTTATTATTTAACTGAATCACTTTTCCCCTGCAATAGCAAAAACTCATTCGCCTCAATGACAGTGCTATAGCGCTTTTCTCCCTTAGCATCTTCATAAGTCTGATGTACTAATTTTCCTTCTAAAAGAATCTCTTGTCCTTTGGTTAGTGTTTTTTGAGCACGCTCTCCCATCTTACCCCACATATTGATGGTGTGCCACTGTGTGTTTTCTTTCCACTCCCCACTTTTATCTTTATAATTCTCATTGGTTGCCAATGTGAAACGCGCTAGACTTTTTCCTGAATCAAAAGTTACAAATTCTGGTTCCGCTCCTAATCGGCCAATTAAATTGACCTTGTTTTTTAATGCATTCATTTTGTTATGTTTTATTTATTAAAATTATTAATCCTTGATTTTTTCGTATTTAAATCAACATTGCAAAGTTTCATAATCAGGGTACTGGGAGTCGGTTTTTATTCAATTATTATCGATTATTATTCGTTTATAGTCTTTTATAACTATTCACAATAAGGAAAATGTGCTTTAAGGTGCTCGTGAATTGAGCTGAATAAATCACTAACTTTATACACTTAGAAAACTAGTATGTATAAAAATATTATCATTTCCGAAACGAATGGCATCCAAACCATAACCATAAATAGACCTGAGCAATTAAATGCCCTTAATAAGGTGACTATTGAGGAGTTAAGCAATGCTATCGGTGAAGCCGAAGAAAATGTCTCCATTGGTGTTATTATATTAACCGGTGTGGGAGAAAAATCTTTTGTTGCTGGTGCAGATATAAAAGAATTTGCTGATTTTAATATTTCACAAGGGGGCGCTCTTGCTGAAACTGGTCAGAACCTTTTATTCAATAAAATAGAACAACTGAGCAAGCCTGTAATAGCTGCAATAAATGGTTTCGCTTTAGGGGGAGGATTAGAATTAGCGATGAGTTGTCACCTAAGGTTGGCGGCTCAAAATGCTCGCTTAGGGCTTCCTGAAGTTTCCTTAGGGCTTATTCCTGGATATGGTGGAACGCAACGCTTGGCGCAATTAGTAGGGAGAGGAAAGGCCAACGAAATGATCTTTACAGCCGGAATGATCTTAGCTGATGAGGCACAACAAATTGGCTTGGTAAATCATGTTGTTGAAGCAAATGAATTATTAAATAAGTGCCTTGAAATTGCAAATAAAATAATGAAGAATTCCCCAATGGCAATTGCGGCAGCGATTCAATGTGTAAATGCTGGTTACAAGGACGGGGTAAATGGATACGAAGTGGAAATTGAATCCTTTGGACGTTGTTTCGGAACAAAAGATTTTATTGAAGGAACAAGTTCTTTTTTAAACAAACAAAAGCCTAGTTTTAGAAATTAATGAACCCATCTATTAAGCGCTTATTAGGTCAAACTGCAATCTACGGTCTTTCCAGTATTGTTGGCCGCTTATTAAATTACCTATTGGTTCCCCTTTATACCGACGAGTCTATTTTTAAAAACCCGGCGGATTACGGTGTAGTTTCTGATTTATATGCATGGGTAGCCTTTTTGATTGTTTTTCTTTCTTTCGGAATGGAAACGGCTTTTTTTAGGTTCTTACAGGGAAGTGATGATAAGGAAAAAGTATTTTCTAATAGTTTTATAACGGTACTTGGTATTAATATCCTTTTCTATCTAATACTGCTCTATTTTAATAATGATATTGCCTCTTTGATGCTTTATGAAGGGCACAATGAATATATTGTTTTACTGGGGGCAATTGTCTGTATTGATGCTGTTGCGGCAATTCCATTAGCAAGACTTAGATCAGAAGAGAGGGCCTTGCGCTTTACAGTGGTCCAGTTAAGTTCTATCGGGGTAAATGTTGGTCTGAATTTAATATTGCTTCTTGGTTTTTTTGATCCCGCTAGACCTGAAGAGGGAATTCTATTTATTTTAATAGCAAATCTTTGCGCCTCTCTTGTTAAAATCATCTTAGTTTATGATGTTATCTCAAAAGTAATTCTCAAAATTGACTGGGTACTTATAAGACAATTGGTAAAATATTCCTTTCCACTCGTGATTGCAGGGTTTGCTGGTATCATAAACGAAACTTTAGATCGGGTCTTGCTTAAACAATTATTGTATTACGAGGGCAATTCTCTAGAATATGCCACCGCTCAGGTTGGGGTTTATAGCGCATGCTACAAATTAGCAATGCTGGTCACCATTTTATTACAGGCGTATCGCTATGCTGCTGAACCTTTCTTTTTTGCGCAACTCAAAAATGAGGATCGGAATTTAGTATATGTTAAAATCATGAATTTATTTATTGCTGTGGTATGCCTTGCCTTTTTAGTGGTTTCCATTAACATAAGTATTTTTAAATATTTTATTCAGACAGAAGCCTACTGGGCTGGGCTGCGGGTAGTCCCAATTTTATTACTAGCCAATGTGTTTTTAGGGATTTACTACAATCAAAGTATCTGGTATAAATTGAGTGGAAAAACAAAATTTGGGGCCCTAATTGCGGTTGTCGGAGCAAGCTTGACGGTACTCATCAATGTCTTATTTATTCCTACATACGGATTTATGGCCTGTGCTTGGGCGACATTAGTGGTTTATGCTTTCCAAATGACTTTATCCTATTTTCTTGGGCAGAAGCATTACAAAATTCCATATAACACTAAAAAGTTTGCCGTCTATATCGGCGGAGCGATCTTAATTTACTTTCTCTTTTCTTTAATGAGAACTCTCATGGGATTAGATATAAAAGATTCACATCTAGGAATATTGTTTGTGGGGAATCTGATGATTCTAATGTATCTGGTAGGGGTTTTTCTATTTGAGAAAGGAATGCTTAAAAGATCTTAGAACCTACTTAAAAAAAGACAATTGGCGTGACTGTTCCTCTTTTGAGTTTCCTACACTAATAAAATCTTCGTATACAAAGAGTGGTCTTTTTAAAAAAGTATATTCCTCCAAAATGAGTTCTTTAAGATCTTGGTCGCTCAACTGTTTTAACGCCAAACCCATAGACTTATATTTCATAGAATTTTTTGAAAAAAGGGCGCTTATTGATCCAGTTTTTTTGACAATAAAATCTAATTCAACTTCAGTAATTGGAGTTTTTTTAATGTCTATTAAAACAATATCTGATGGAAGGCTGAGGCCTTTAATTATTCTTTGACAAGTCGAACAGGTACTTAAATAAAATACACGCTTCATTAAAATCTAACTGAACTCATCATAAGCTGCTGTTAAATTTGCAGCAATCATGGCAGCTGTTCCACCTTCAATATGATGTCTTTCAAGAAAATGAACCAATACACCATCTTTAAATAATGCAATAGAGGGAGAAGATGGAGGATAAGGAAGAAAATATTTTCTCGCTTGTTGTGTTGCCTCACCATCTACACCAGCAAATACAGTCGCTAATTTGTTAGGTGTTTTATCGTGTTGTAAAGACAATTTAACGCCCGGACGCATATTACCTGCAGCGCAACCGCAAACAGAGTTAACAACTACTAAAAGAAGTCCTTTCGAATCCTCTAAAGTAGCATCAACTTCAACTGAAGTTTCTAATTGATTAAAACCTACATTTAATAGGTCGTCTTTCATTGGTTTAACTAATTCTGCTGGGTACATGTTGATTATTTTGTTTTTGTAAAATTAAGTGTAAATCTCAATGTAAGGGCATGATTTAGATGATTATTATTATTTATAACATTAATTAACCAAAACAACCTTACCAACTTTACGACCAGATCCTGAATTTGTGGCGGTCCAAATAAGATAAACTCCTGCCGCTGCTTTCTGACCATCTAAAGTTCTACCGTTCCAAGTTGCCGTTCCGCCATTTGAAGTAGTTTGAAAAACTATATTCCCCGCAACATCCGTTACTTTCATATCAGAATCATAACGAATCCCTTGAATGGTAATCAATCCCTCGTAATTTGGACGCACTGGATTTGGAAATACTTTTACGTCTGAATAAGTTGGGTCTTCGTAAGTTGCATCTGTTCTGTAGGAAACAAGTCCTAAATCGGTAATAATGAATAATTCACCTGTATCTTGATTCAGTTTTAGATCATAGATATTATTTGAAATTAAAGGAGAGTTTTCTTTGGTGAACTGGGTTATAATTTCAGAGCCATCTGCCGAAAGCAATACCAATCCCGAGCTTGCAGTAGCAATCCATTTGCGGTTACCTCCATCCACTTCAATATCTGTAATGTGCGTGCTTCCTAAAACATATTCTACATTTCCTTCAAACAAGACCTTGATTCTTTGTGGGTTATTTTGTCCAGCTGATGCCGTAAATGCACCATCAGAATTGTATAAAACGGCAAAACCAGCATCCGTTCCAATCCAAATTTCATTATCAAAATCTACCGCAATTGCCGTAATATTTGAAGAAGGGATATCAATATTATTAAGATCACTTGATGAGACATGAACCAACTTATCATCTGAGGGATTGGAAAGTGTTTTATTGTAATTAAATCCGAACAAGCCTTCAGATTCCGTTGCAAACCAAACATTATTGGAATAATCTATTGCTAGTTTCGTGGTATATTGATTTCTAGCATTAATTCCACAATCAAAATTATACCAAACGCCATTGGAATCTTTTACATTAAGCGGAGATTCTGTATAACCGTTAACCACCCACAAAGCACCATTCGGATCGTAACTTAAATCGGAAGCCAAAGACCAACCATTTCCCGCTAAGGAAGGACTTAAAGTAGAATTGTTTTCATCATAAACAACACAACTATTGGTCTTTTGATTTACAACAGAAACTGGAAATGCGGAGTAAGTCGCTGCCGCAATTTCATCTGTATTTTTAGGATTTACCGCTACTGCAATAAAATCGTGTATGTCGATGCCATTCCATGCCGAAATGTTGTTTGGATTAGATGAAAGCCATACCTCATCCTCAAAAGAATAAATTCCATTACGCAAAAAACCAGGGCTTTTAAATTCTAACCTACCACTTGCCACGGCCAATTTGCCTGCTTTCCAATCCATTGCAAAATAATCGTTATTGGGTGGGCCCGGATAGGAAATATATTCATACGATTGATCTTCTATGATACGCAATAAGCCACTGTTCCCATCTGCTACCCATTTGTAGGAATCAATATAAGTCATGCCTAAAGGCTTGAACCAAATTCCTAAATAAAAAGTAAGTACACTTTCGTCTATAACTTGATTTTGATTGTACGATAAAATGGCGCCATCGCACAAAACATCTAGTTTACCTTGATGCTGAGTAAGCTTATTAATTTCTAGGGAATAAGGATAATTCGTTAAAATAGTTCTCCCATGAGGAATCAAATGATATACAGTATCCTCACCATAATTACTGCTTTGATATAAAACATAAAGTTCATTCCCCACTTTTTCAATTTCACTGTAGGAAAATGTGCTTAAACTCTCCACCCTATTGTCTAAATTCCAAGCAGAGGAAGCAGGAAGCGTTGGATTATTTTTCAATCCAAATAAAAGTTTACCTTGGGTTAGAGCATAAATAGTGTCTGAAACCACGGTAACATCAACTATTGGATATTGTCCACCAGTTGGATAAAAAGTTTCTTTTATTTCATCTTTCTCCGTATCCAATTGTAAAACAGAAAAATCTGTAGCTACATAGATATAGGTAATATCTCTATAGAACCTATTAATTTTTTTAGAGCCTGGAATTTGAGCTAATTTTACTGAAGGAATATTAATTACCTCATCATTAATCAACTTGTCGATATTGCCATTTACATAGCCAATATAAAGTGCTTCTTGAAGTGAGTCATAAAATAAGGTGCTGATTTCGATATCTGAAAGACTGTTAATTGTTGTGTAAAGTCTTTTTTCTTTTGAAGTAAAATCATAACGCATTAAGCCGTTTTCATAAGCGGTGTAGATATAAGTATCAGAGCTTGCAACATCTATAGCACGACCGGTAGCTACATGTAAACGCCAAGTGCCTGTTCCAATTTGTGCTTGGAGAAATGTAATAAAGAAACTAGAAAAAAACAATAAAATCAATAAACGCATGGGCCTCATAACTTAAAAATTCTGTTTTTATTCGCTAAATGCTATAACAAATGTAAACTTATCCTCTCGTTATTTAATAATTCATTCTATCTTTCGAACGATTAAATGAAGAATAAACAACAAAACCTATCCTACGCAATAGGAATAATATTGTTCCTGTTTCCAATTGGTATATATCTAATTGCGAGTGCCTTTTTGATTCTTGGTCTAGATATAAATAAGGGCATTGTTCCTGTAGCGCTTACTGGTGAAGCACTTTTGTTGGTTTATTATCTAAAGCGATATTTAAAAATTAATGTTCAAACAATCTATACCGCTGCATTAATTGCTATGTCTTTATTGCTGTTTTCATTTTTTACCGCTAGTTACTTTTATGATTTTTCCTTTGATGGACAATGGTACCACCAAGATGCTATTATATTATTAAAAAATGGGTGGAATCCCTATTATGATCACCTCATCAATAATGCTCAAGCTTCTGGTTTAAATGCCAACTATATCAATCATTATCCCAAGGCCGCCTGGATGGTTTCAGCGTCTCTTTATAGTTTTGGGGGCGGTATAGAATTGGCAAAAGCGAGTGCCTTAATTCTGTTTTTTTCTAGTTGTTTTCTGAGCTTTCATTTTATAAAGAAGTGGTTTGGCTTTTCTGCCTTTTCTACACTCTTAGTTGCTAGTGTTGTTTGCGCCTCTCCAGTTGTTATAGGACAAAGTTTAAGTTTCTATGTAGATGGATTAATGGCCGCATGTATGCTGATTTTTCTATTGTTCCTAATTGATTATTGTAAAGAGCCTGGACACTTTCTGACTTTAATTCCATTAGGACTTGTCCTCATTTTTTGGGTGAATCTAAAATTTACTGCCTTAATTTACTGCTTGGTTTTTCTGTTTTTTGCTTGTCTTTGGATGGTATATCAAATTAAATCAGCTGCTATTAAACCCATTATTACCCTTGGTATTTTTGTACTACTTGGTGTTTTTCTATTCGGCTTGCCCACTTATGTTCAAAATACACTTACAAAGGGGAACCCATTTTATCCACTTATGGGAAAAAACAATGAGGGAAAAGCTATTGCAGAGGTGCAATATCCAAAGGATTTTTTTGGTAAAAATAGATTCGAGAAATTATTCTTAGCGTCTTTTGCACTGCCAAATTATACTGCCGCCGGGACACATCCTTCGATTTCCAAACCTTTATTTACAGCCAATGTAATTAAGGCTTCAATCCCTTATTATAAAAACCATCAACCCGTTGTGATGAGTCCGCTTGGTCCACTTGAGGGGGAATTGTTACTACTACTAGTTCCGGTAATACTGTTTTCACTTATAAGTTATCGGAAAACTTGGTTTTATTTTTGTACTGGGGGCATAATTGTTTCATGTGTGATTCAACCTGAATTTTGGAATTATAGGTATGCGCCGCAGATATTATTTCTACTTATTCTACTTATTATCCCCGCCTTGATGAGTAAATACAGAGTTATTAAAATTTATACGCAATTTATATTAATCTTATTTCTGGCCAATCTTTTTGTGTGTCACCAACAATATTTTTTATGGAATAGTTCCAAGACTTCTCAGTTAAGGGAAACATTTGATATGCTGAAACATAAAAAGAACATAAAAATTCAAAAGGGTTGGATGAAATCCTTTGGGGTGAAATTAAGTGAAGCGGGGATTAAAAGCTCGGGGAATCCTGAGAAAAAAGATACTTTGCTTAATTTTAACGGGGATGATTTTTCTGCGTGGCATTATTCTATTGTTTATACCTTTGAAAAATGAAAAGCTTTATTGATTTATTAAGAATAAAAAGTTGGATAAAGAATGGGTTTCTTTTTCTTCCTTTAGTTTTTGCAATGAAATTACTTTCCTTTGATTTGTTTTCTAAAACTATTTTAGCATTTATTTCTTTTTCACTCGCTTGTTCTTTTATCTATATTCTTAACGATGTCTTTGATGCCGAAAATGATAAATTACATCCCCGAAAAAAAGACCGTCCGATTCCTTCTGGTGCTGTATCTAAATCCAAGGCCTTCGGAATTGCCATTATGTTGTTGGGATTAAGTGTTGGAATTTCCTTGTTTTTTAAATTGAACCTTCAATTTTTATGGATTACTCTTTTTTATGCGGTGCTTAATGTCGCTTACACGCTACTATTAAAACGCATCAATCTTATTGAGTTGTTTGTAGTAGCGGTCAATTTTGTGCTTCGTGTCTTGGCAGGATGTTTCGTTATTGATGTTATGCCATCCCATTGGATCTTGGTGGTTACTTTTTTCTTATCCCTCATGTTAATCTTAGTAAAGAGAAAATCGGAATTGTTAATTCTAAAAGAAAATGCTCAAGGACATCGGGCGGTACTTAAAAAGTATTCTTTGGAATTTTTAGATAAACTCATCTATATTGCAGCTACGATTACTGTTACTTCCTACATATTGTATTCAATTGATCCGCTTGTGATTAAAAGTTTACATACTGATAAATTAATGTACACCTCTTTATTTGTGATCATTGGGGTATTCCGATTTATACAAATAAGTGAAGGAAAAGAATACGACGGAGAGGGAGATCCAACCACCATATTATACAAAGATCGATTTACCCAAATTATAATTGCTTGCTGGCTCACTAGTGTTTATCTGCTTTTATATGTCGGATAAGCGCAAGAAAATTGCTGTTTTTGATTTTGATGGCACCTTATTTCAAGGGGATGCAACAAAAGATTTTTGTTGGTTTTATTACCGTAAAAACCCTTTAAAATCTTATTACTTTTTAATTCAAGTGGCCTACTGGTTCATTAATCATCTTGGATTGATGTCAACTACCAAATTCAAATCTAAATTTATTGCTTTCTTGAATAATAATGATGCGCAACAAATAGATTATTTACTCACCTTGTTTTGGGACCAAAAACGAGCCTTGGTAAGAAAAGATTTACTTGAAGAAGTTGCTGAACTTAAAAAGAATGGGGTTTACACCGTTGTTGTGTCCGCATCACCTGAGTTATTTATTAAAGATTTTTGTTTATCTCTTGGTGTTGATTCCGTTATTGGAAGCCAACTTATTGTTAAAAATAATAAATACAGCCTATTGAAAAACTGCAGGGGAAAAGAAAAATTAGTCCGAATAAAGCAAGCAATTCCAGGATTTGAAATAGTGGCTGCCTACAGTGATAATGAAGATGATGCGGCGCTTTTAAAATTAGCTGAAAATGGATATTGGGTCGATAAAAAGGGGCGCATAAGTTCTTTCATTCAGGAATAATTATTCCTGTTGGTAAAGATAAAGAGCATCCGCTTCTACCTGCTCTTCTAAAGTGGTTTTATTCAGATTTGCTTTCTTTGTTATTTCATTTATCCATTGAGGATTATTGTAAATCGATTGTTTGATGCGCTCTATTTCCTTCTTTCCCCTAACCAAATCTAAATGATCTATATTAATTTTTTTTAAGGTTGGAAGATCATTGAAGTAATACCAATGGGCTATTGGACAAGAAGTTGTCTTTAATGTATTAATTTGTTTAAGCGTTAAGCCATAAGTAGTTAAAGCACTTAATCCGTCTTCATGCACTGCTACTTTGAGGACCTTGGTTGTTCCATTTGCCTTATTTGTAAAAAATACCGGGGAGTTATTTACGGAGAAATCGAATGTCTTGCTAGTTCTAGCAATAAATATTTGAGGATCTGGATTGTAAAATTGGGGGTATTTCATAAGCACCCATTTCGCGAAAGGTAGGTGGTCCTCACTACACCAATCAAACTTATTATAAGGTTGATGGATTTTTATAAATAGGCATTGCATTGCAAACACCACCAAAATTAGGCTTGATTTCAACCTCAATCCATAAGCACTTAGCAACTGAATGCTATGATAAATAACCAATATTCCAATCCAAACCGCATAACGATTCACAATAGCCATTCCATGATTCCAATTGCTCATCATGCAAACAACAAAGGTTAAGAACAGAATTAGAACAGGAATGAAGTCTTCATGGCTAAGTTTTAATTGATGTGTAAATGCTTTCCAGAAACGAATTACGAGCAACAAAATATATACGATTAAAAGTAAATTTAAACTCAAGATCATCCCTTGATTTAAATCAATGAAAAACCCTAGAAATCGTGTATAGGTAACATTTGAAATATCTAAATAACCTGCATCTTTTATGAGATTGGTGGTACCGAAATAATAATAATAAAACACACTAGGCAGAAAGAATAGAAGCGCTGGAAATGCCATTTGAATCCAGTTTTTTAATTTCCATTTTTCATAATATCCTGCTGAAAAAACCAACCAAATCAACAAAATTAATACCGGTTGATTTTGTAAACTAGCAAGCGCCATCAAGAAAATAGCCCAAACAAATTTCTTTTCCCTTTGAAATAATAGAGAAAGAAGTAGGAGTACAGCTGTCATTATTTCAGGGTGAGACCAGCCTATGTAATAATATACAGCTGAAAAATTTACCAATAGTACCCATCCTATTGACTGCCAAGTTTCTAATTTGAAATAAAATAGAAGTAAAAAGCTGGTCAACACCAGTAGAAAAGCATTGGTGATTTGAAACGCATATTGTGGGTGGATGTCTAAAATAGCTGTTAGGGCTCTGGCGGGAGTATTGATTAGGGAATAAAAAGAAAAATGATATCCGAAATTTTGCCCGTTTGTTGTCCTGTAGAATCCTCCGTATTCGCGTGCTTTTGGATCTTTTAAATACGCGTGTATAGCATCAAAAGTCACCGCTTTATAATTATCAATCCAAGGCTTATGACGGATATGTTCCATTTTAAAGTCTTTTGCATCACGCTCACGAATAGCAGCAGAACCGTGTCGATAGAAAGCTTCTGTCGTTAAGGTATATTCTATTCCATCACCTGTTGCATAGGGCTCAATGGTCGTGGCCTGAAAGAGCGTGCTCAACAAGACAATTAAAAATAAAAGTCCTTTGAAAAAAAATTGCCTATTTAACATATAGATAAAAAATCACGAGACATAAATATCGGCAAAACTTTCCTATCGCCATGAATAAGAAACTCCAAAAAATAGAAACCTTAAAAAAGCCTAGTGCAACCCCAATTACATCACCTATGATGGGAAGCCAAGAAAATAAAGCCAAACCTACACCGTACTTATTTATACTTTGTTCCCATTTAATTATTTGAGCTTCCTTTATGCGAAGTTTTTTTAACCACTTAGGGTTTCCAATATATCCTATGCCGTAATTTAGCCAAGAACCAAAGGTGTTTCCCAAAGTGGCGACAATTAAAACAATGATTGGGTCATAGCCGGCAAGTAACATGCTGCCTAAAAACAATTCAGATGCGATTGGTAAAATAGTAGCGGCAAGAAAACAAGTGATAAATAAGCCTAAATAACCCAGTTCGATGTTCCACATAAGCACCAATAAAAAAGGCCGGTGTTACCGGCCTTTCCTTAATTAATTTTATTTATTTTTTAACTACTTTCTTGGTGATTGAACCATTAGCTGTTGTTATTTTTAATACATAAACACCCGCTGATAAAGAAGAAATGTCCATTGTTGTAGTAGATGTTCCTGAAACAGTTGTTGTTTGATTTCTCACTATTTTACCTGAAAGATCTAATAAAAACATACTTGCATTTTCAATTTCTTGTGTAGTTAATTCAATCGTTAACTCAGTTGTTGCTGGATTAGGATAAACAGAAGATGAAATAACTCCGTTGATTTCGTTTATTCCAATTACTGGATCAAAATTTAATCTAACGATTGGAGTAGCAGTTTGATAATACCATGTATTGTCTACCATGTCTAAAAAATAAGAAGTTTGTGGCACTGACGCTCCAGCATTTGCAACTTTAAGACCCGTAGAATAAGATCCCATAACTGCAAGATAAGTAGTGTTGGCTAACATGTTCACCGGTGTGTTTAATGGCATCACTAAAGCTGTATTTAAATCTGCTGCTGTTACCAAGTAAGGATCTGACTCTGCTTCAAACACAAAGTTACCTGTAGTTGGATCAACAGAATAAAGTTTAGAGAAAATCTCTGTTCCCACAACGGTTCCAGATGTTCCTCCTAGTAATCTTGTGTTGATTGCTTTTACTTGTTGGTTTGTCCATATATCAAATAAATTTCCAGATTCAAATCCATTAGTTCCGTTTGATGTAGAACCTGATGGAGTACCGTTGTCTCTTGCATAAAGGTAATTCGTTACGCTAAAGGCAATATTTGAAATTACATTGTTTGCTGTAATATCATCAACAGAATCCGCTGTTATAGTATTCACAACCGTATAAGTTCCAATAGTGCTTGGAGTATATGGTGCTAACACCGTAAGTGTGGCGGTGTCTAATGACAAAATAGTAGTAGGCGTGCTAGACCCTGTAAATTGTCCACTATTGATGTTGATATTATAAACAACATTTGATTGTGTATTCACGCCACCATTAAATGCTTTCACTTCAAAATCAATTGGTGCTACTTGAGTAACTGGTATTTGATAATAAGGAAGACCTGCTGTTCCCCATGTTGAACCTGTTACGCTGATATCATTAGTAGCATTCGTTACCAATTTCACATCATCAATATACCAACCATAGGTAATCCAAACATTTGGATTGGTTGCTGAACCTGGATAATTAGTAGTCCAACTAAAACGAATGTAAATAGGTGCTGGATTTGCAGGTAAAATGGTAGCTAAATTGATCATTTTAGTATCAGGATTTGGATAAGCAGCGCCACCTGATTGTGATAAAACAGATTTATCTAAATTATCCCCTACCGTGGTAAAGCTAATGCCATCTGTACTGATTTGTATTTCTTGTAAATCATTAAAACGCGCACCAAATTGTTGGAACATGATGCTTACTTGATTAGATCCGCCTAAAGCCGCAATATCAATTGGAGTAGCGGTTGTCATGGTATAAATTACATTTAATGCTTGCGTTGGAGAAGCGACTGTAGGGTCTCCATTTACCAGTTCTGCATTTCCGCCACCAGAGGTTGACGTGATGCCCGCTGTTGACCACCAACCATCGGAAGTGGAATTAATATTCCATCCAAAATCTATTCCACTTTGTCCGCTATTATCAATCACCCAATTAGAGGCATTTGAAAAATTATCAGACCAAAGGGTAACACCAACTGTTTTGTCATTATTACTCGGAAGTTGAGCTGCTGCTGGTTTAAGAAGTAAATCTTGAAAAGTGTGCATTTTGGGTTGTTTCTGTGCAAAAGCAACAGATGCCAAAACAACCAAAGTAGAAGTAAGTATTGTTTTTTTCATTTTTAAAGTTTTTTAGATGGTCAAATATACTATTTATTTCAATTATTTTTAGCAATCTTCAAGAAAAGGAAGTGCTTTTCTAAGATCCATTAATTCTTGATAATTGATGGCTTTTGATTTATGGGCTTCCTGTCCTTCATTAAATGACATAAGCTGCTCACCACTAGGGTGGTAAATACTAGAATGACCATTGTAAAACAGTCCGTTCCCATCTGCTCCAACTCTGTTTACAGCAACTACATAACATTGGTTTTCTATTGCCCTTGCTTTTAATAAAGTATCCCAATGTCCTATGCGACTTTTTGGCCAATTGGCAACATAAAGAAGTACATCATAAGCGGGCTTTCCATCAACAATCTTGTTTCTTGCCAATTCAGGAAAACGCAAGTCATAGCAAATTTGTAGCTTAATGTTCCAACCTAAATAAGTGACTATTTTAGAACTTATTCCAGGCGTAAAATCTTTAACCTCCCCACCTAAGCCAAATAATTTTTGTTTGTCATAAACCTCAATTTCTCCAGAAGGAATTACAAAAACACCTCTATTATAAAACGAACCCTTTTCTTCAATAATCAAGGAGGTGTAGAGAGCGGATTTATTTTTCTGCGACCATTGTCTTAAGGTTTCTAAGCCCTTTGAATCTGCCATTGTTTCTGCTAAGCCCTTTGTGTTCATGGAAAAACCTGTGTGAAACATCTCCGGTAGAAGAATTAAATCACATGGGGAAATTTCCGATAATAAAGCATTAAAATGTTCTTCGTTCTGCTGTTTATTTTCCCAAACTTGATTTACTTGAAGGAGTGTAATTCTTAGATCTTGCATAATTTTTCTGTCGCTTTTAATAAAGTTGTTTCATCTTTTGCAAAACAAAAACGGATTAATTTTTGATCTTTTTTATCACCATAAAAAGCCGATAATGGCACTGCTGCCACGCCAATTTCTTTAACCAACCAAATGCAAAAATCTTTATCAGATAAAGAGCTTATTGCTGAATAATCAAGTACTTGAAAATAAGTTCCATCGCAAGGTAACAACTTAAACCTACTGCTTTCAAATTGAGATTTAAACAAGTCCCTTTTTGATTTATAGAAAGCACCTAATGCTACAGGGTTTGATAAAGGTAAATACCTTGCGAAAGCTTCCTGCGCTGGACTGTTTACACTGAAAACCAAAAACTGATGGACCTTTTTTATTTCATCTAATATATATTTTGAGGCGGTTAAGTACCCAACCTTCCAGCCTGTAACATGGTAGGTCTTACCAAAAGAGGACGCAATTATCGACCTTTCTCTTAATAATTCATTAAATCTTGCGGAAATATGTTTTTTATCAAATACAATAAAGGCATACACCTCATCAGATAATACAAGAAGTTGTGGGTGTATGGACAATAATTTAAGCAATTGATCCATATCTTCTTGAGACCAAATACTACCACTAGGATTATGCGGAGTATTTATTATTAATAATTTAGTTTTTTTGTTCACCTGATTAAAAATTAAATTCCAATCGGGTAAAAAATGCTCGTTTAATGCAATTCTTTTTGCTTCAGCACCCACTAAAATCACGGGAAGTTCATAGCAATCGTAGCCTGGGTCAAGTATTAAAACCTCATCGCCAGGTGAAACTAATGCTTGAATGGTACAAAAGATTCCTTCCGTGGCGCCCGCAGTAATTAAGATATTATCTATAGGAGAGACGTGAATGTTTTCTGTACTTAGAATTAAATCCGAAATCGCTTCTCTGAGTTGTAAATTTCCTGGCATCAGAGCATATTGGTGTATGGGAGAAGCTAAAGATTCTTCAAGGCATTGCAGTAAAACTGGATCGGGAGTAAAATTTGGAAAGCCTTGCGCTAGATTAATGGCGTTGTATTCAGCAGCCAACTGGGACATTTCTGCAAAAATAGTGGTAGTAACTTGGGGGAATTTTGTGTTCATTAATGATGGCTTTTTAAAAAAGGATCCATTTTATTTTGTAAATCTTTTACAGAAGTTGAAATTAATATATCTGGTTGAATTGCTTCTAATTCAAGAGTAGAATATTGTTGTGGGGAAAACTTGACTGTTGAAATACTTACCGGTAAATAGGTATTCCTTAAAATAAAGGAGGTGGGATTTCCACAGGTATAAGTCATCGAGCCCATACAAGGCGTTCCAATAACTAAGCCTCTATTATTTTGTTTAAACCAAGAAGTAAAGTTAGATGCGGCGGACATAGTAAGTCCATTTATCAAAACTTGGCACGGACCGTCATAAAGTAATCCATACTTATTTTTATAGTGTTTTTGGTCCAATACTGTATCAATGCTTCCCATTGGACTGTTATAAAAATCAAACTCTTTGCTGATAGCTCCATTGGGATATTGGTGCTTCACAATTTTTTTAAACATCTGTTTTTGAAAGAAAGAAAATTCTGAAAACCGATCGTATGGACTTCGTTTATATATATAATTGGTAGCGTAGGTATTAGATTGAGGAGTTAAAAAACTACTTAAATACTCTTGTAAAAGAATGAACCCGCCTGAATTACAGCGTAAATCAATAAGTAATAAACTCGGTTTTTGCAGAAGAATTTCCGCAAATGCTCGATCAAGTTGTTTCTTAAATCTATTTTCAAAAAAAGGAAAAAAAGTAGAAATAGATAAAATAGCGCGGTCTTTATCAATGGTAAAATCAATGTCTTTTTTCACATTAGGCCATTCGCCATCTCCTTTTATTCGACTGTATTTTGGGGACGTTATTGTCGTTTGAATAGTGTCATTTTTTGCATTTACATAAGAAATTATATGGTTTTCTTTTGGGGATTTAATATTTAAGATCCTCCCCAATAAAACATCTGCTACTTCTTTTTGTGCGCTCACTGCATTTGCTTCAATAGGACTTAATAATTCGCTCTCCGTTATAGCTTGCTTTATATTTATAGTATCAAAAGCAAGTAATTCAGCTCCAACCGGTAAACTATTTTTATGGTTTTTTGATACAAATAACTTATTATTTATTGTTTTTAATGTTATCGGGAAATAATAGCGTTGGCGCCTATTATATTGTAGTAGCTCCATACAATTTATAGAAGTATGAGAATCTTTTATTACTGTTAAAAACTGACTTATTATTACGGTAAATGAATAAAGCGTTTGTGGTTTGGAGCATAGTAATACCGCTTGCGAATAGGCAGAATCAAATGATTGAGAAGTTGTATATAAAAATAAATTGGGGTGGGCGGCCAACAATCTTTCGTGAAGAAATTGTAAATCTTCTAATAATAGATCTGGACAAATTAATTCTGTTGTAACATCAATATTTTGACGGGGAACATAAGACAGGCAACCTTGAGAAAATAGGGGGGTTTTTATTGAAATTAAGAGAAAGAAAATTAACCGGTACTTTTTCATAGTCTGAACCCAAAATAGTTATTGAAGTATTTTGAAAATTAATAAAATAGCTAGGATAAGATCCTTGGGTTAGGTTTCTAATTTGAACTATCTTCTTTTAATTCCCCCTCTTCCACACGAATAATTCTTCCTTTAAATTTCGTTACCATTGCCATGTCGTGTGTTGCCATCAGAATGGCCGTGTTTTCCTCTTTGGCTACAGCGAGGAGTAACTGCATTATTTCTTCAGATGTTTCTGGATCCAAGTTTCCGGTGGGCTCGTCTGCTAAAAGCAATTGTGGTTGATTTAACAAGGCTCTTGCGATTGAAACACGTTGTTGTTCACCACCCGATAATGCATGAGGAAAATCATTTGCTTTTTGTTCAACACCTACTAACTGTAAAACACTCAATGCACGTTTATGTATTAAAGCCTTGTCAGTCCAACCGGTTGCGCCTAAAACGAAATATAAGTTTTGAATTACACTGCGGTCCATGAGTAATTGAAAATCTTGAAAAACAATTCCTATCTTCCTCCGTAAAAAGGGGATTTCAGCATTTGAAAGCCGTCTTAAATTATAATCAGAAACCAAGCCCTCTCCTTCTAAAAGAGGAATTTCGGCATATAATGTTTTCAATAGACTACTTTTACCGCTGCCCGTTTTACCTATTAGATAAACAAATTCGCCCTGTTCAATTGATAGCCAAACATTATCAATTACTAATTTTTTCGCTTGATAAATTTTAGCGTTGGAGATATTTATTACTTTCGACACAGTGTTTTTTTTACAAATATTAAAAGGATTGAGTAACTTTTTAAGTTAAATTTCTTTTTCTCTTAACACCTTGAAGTGTATAACTTTTGAATCAAGTAAAGAGGACAAATTGTCCAAAATGTAACTTTGCCTTCAAGGAAAATTATGCAAAAACTACTATTTATATTGCTTTTGTTGACAAGCTACAGCCTGTTTGGACAAAAAACAGAGAGGTACACCACTGATTATGCTACTTACTATCGGGCGGAAGAACTGTTTGAAAAATCACAATTCGCTGCTGCGAGAAATGAATTTCGTGCCTTTATTAATTTAAAAAATAATGATGCAGACCCAATGGTACGGTTGGCATACTATTATGAAGGACTCTCAGCATTAGAAGTTTATAATGAAGATGCAATTGATTTATTAGAAAAGTTTGTCATAAAATACCCAGGGGATGCGCAGCAGTATTATATTTCTTTTAAAATTGGAAATTATTTTTTCCAAAAAGAAGATTTTGAAAATGCAGTAGTCTGGTTTCAAAAAGCTCCTCTTTCTGACATTGAAGAAAGTCACAAAGAAGAATTCCTTTTCAAATCTGCTTATTCCTCTATGCAAATCGGAGATAAGATAAATGCCATCAATGGTTTTAGAGATGTAAAAGACGGGAAGACACAATATGCCGGGCCGAGCATGTATTTTTTCTCTCACTTAAGTTATCTTGCAGGGGCATTACAAGTTGCATTAGAGGGATTTGAAAAGCTAAAAAATGATGCTTCATTTTCCAGTGTCGTGCCTTATTACATCGTTCAGATATATCACAAACAAAATCGCTTTCAGGAGGTAATTGACTACGCTCCAAGTGTTTTAGATTCGGCGAACTTAAGTAATGTTAATGATGTATATCATTTATTAGGTGACGCGCATTACCAACTAAAAAATTACAAAGAAGCGGCAGAAAATTTAGAACACTACTATCTAAAAGCTAAGACAACTAGAGAAGACGATTATCAAATTGGGTATTCTAATTATCGCATTGCCAATTACGATAAAGCCATTCGCTATCTAGATCGTGTGGCACGCATTGATGATAGCCTCGGTCAAACGGCTATGTACCAAATTGGAGATGCTTTTGAACAACAAAATAAACTCCTACCTGCCCGAAATGCGTTTTCTAAAGCGGCCGCAATGAATGCAATAAGCGAAATTAAAGAAGATGCGCTTTACAATTTTGCAGTACTTTCCTTTAAAGTAGACATTAACCCTTATGATGAATCCGTTAGAGCTTTTGAAAATTACTTAAGTAAATATCCTGAATCTAAAAGGAAACAAGATATTTATCAATACCTAGTGAATGTTTATACAAACACTAGTAATTATGCAAAGGCCTTAGAATCATTAGACAAATTGCCATCAAAAGACGCTAGATTAAAAACAGTTTATCAAACAGTAGCGTTCAATTATGGGGTTGAATTATTTCAGAAAAATCAATATGTTGATGCATTAAAAGCTTTTGCGCTTGTAAATAAGTACCCAAATGACCCTCAAATTGTTGCGCTTTCTAAATACTGGAGCGCTGATATTTATTACAGAAAAGGTGATTATACCGCTAGTATTGCAGAATACAAGTCGTTTTTAGGGTCTGCAGCGTCTAATTCTTTAGAACAAAAGAATGATGCTTATTATAATTTGGGTTATGCTTACTGGAATAAAGACCAAATGAATGATGCTTTAGACGCTTTTGCTATTTACCTACAAGGCAATCCTAAAAACAAGGAAAAGAAGATAGATGCCTGTTTAAAATTAGCAGACGGTTATTATACCACAAAACAAAATGCACAAGCGATCAAATATTATTTAGAGGCAATTGATCAAAATTCTAAATTAAGTGATCGTGCCACCTATTATTTGGCAAGAAGTTATGGATACAATGGCCAAATTCAACAAAAAATCAATTCATTAAAGAGCCTAATTAAAAACTATTCTAGCTCTAAATATGTGATGAATGCCACCTATGAGTTGGCTAAAAGTTATAAATCTACCTCCGATTTTGACAATGCATTAATTCACTTTAGAAACTATATTAGTGAATATCCTAAATCAAATCAAGTCGTAGATTGCCGCTTAGAAATTGCGGATATACATTACAAAAAGTGGGATTATACACAAGCAGAATTAGATTATAAAAAAATATTAATGGAATATGAGCAAACAAGGGATGTTTGTGCGAATGCTGTAAAAGGATTAATGGATGTTTATATGGCACAGAAAGCGCCTCAAAAAGCATCAGATATAGCAGAACAATATCCTTGCGCTAATATTTCTCCAGACGAAAAAGAAAATTTATTCTATAATCCTGCACTTCAAAGTTATGTAGATAGTAATTATACAGAAGCTATACCAAAATTTGAGACCTACTTAAGCAAGTTTCCAAATGGTCGTTTTGCTACAGAAACCCAATACTTTTTAGGAAATGCCTATTATAAAACAAAGGACACTTTAAAAGCTGTTCACTGTTTTGAAAACTACTTAGTTCTTGCAAATAGTAATTATGCAGAAGTCGCTGCCTATCGTGTTTCAGGATATTATTATTCTCATAAGGATTATGTAAATGCACTTACTTATTACAAAAAATTAGAGGTTTTGGGCTCGAAGCCGGCTTACCTATTTACAGCCAAATTAGGTGCCATGCGCTGTGCTTTTTTAAATAAAAATTATCCCGAATCAATTCTTTATGCGAAAGGTGTCCTGGAAAACAATGCCATCACTCAACCCATTAAAATTGAAGCGGAATATGCTTCCGGTATGGCTAATTTTTATATGAATAATTCAGCTGATGCAATAACTTCATTGATTTGGATAAGTAAAAACACCAACTCCGTTCTTGCTGCCGAAGCGCGCTATACTCTTGGCGCTATATACTTTAAAGATAGCGAAAACAGTAAGGCAGAAACAGAAATAAATGCGATTTTAAAAATGAAACCTAGTTATGATTACTGGGTAGCCAAAGCCTTAATACTTCAATCTAAAATTCAAATTTCTAAAGAAGATTATGTGCAGGCAGAACAAAACATTAAATCCATTATTGATTTTTATCCCAAAACTTTAAATGATGGGATTCTTCTAGAAGCCAATGAGTTGTATAATGAAATTATTCAACTTCAAAATCCTACAAAAGATTTAGAAAATGCGCCCGAAAAAACAATTGAAATTAAACAAGATTAAACCATGAAAGTAGTACTATATTTTTCTTTGTTATTGCTGAGCGGGTTGAGTTTTGGTCAAGTAGACATTGTTGATGTCGACGGGAAGGGGAATCGTGAAATTGAAAGTAGTTTTAGAATCACGGAATCCCCTAAGATTTTAGACAGTATTAAAGCAACTCCCATCCCTGCACAACCTTTATTGCAACTTCAATATGAAACTAAAATTCAATTAGACACCATTGTAGCCGCTACAGTTGAGACAACTGAAAAATTAAAGGCGCTTTATCCTTTTTATGCTAAATTGGGTATCGGTTCCACCATCATGCCTTTAGGTGAATTATATTTCAACTCAACCCGTTCTAGATCTAATTTTTATGGTGTTCATGTGAAACATCTTAGCTCTTTTGGGACAGTAAAAGATAGAAATAAAACGGTTTTTGCACCCGCAAGTTTTGATCAAACAAGTGCGGAAATATTTGGTAAGACCATTCAAAATAAATTCTCATTGGATGGAAAAATAGGCTACAATAATACTGGTTTCCATTACTATGGTATCCCTAATAAAAACATAAATGCAGACTCCATCAGGCAACGCTTTCAAATAATTAACGCGAGTGGTGTAGTTGAAACCAATAGAGGTGATAGCGCAAGACTTAATGTTAAAGTAGGTGTCAATTACCGCTATTTTACGAATCAAAAATCAATTTATGATACTTTAGGAAATTGGAAGACACGCGAAAACAAATTTGATTTAACAACTAAGGCGTGGTACAATAAAGGCACTGAAAGTTTTTATACCAATATTGGTTTAAGATTTAATGCTTACAAATACGGAATCGCTGATTCTTCCTTGAGCTTACTAGATTCAGGGATCGTAAATAATAATACCATTATTGATCTGAACCCGGGGGTTCATTCTGAATTACTCGATAAAAAATTAGCGGTAGATGTTGGGCTAGGTCTAAGTATTGATATAAACAGTGCAACTAAAGCTTATTTGTTTCCCAAAGCCGAGGTTAAATATGTGCTTATTGACGGTATGTTTATCCCTTATCTAGGTATTCGTGGGGGCTTAAAACAAAACACTTTTGTTGATTTAAGTAAAGAAAACCCCTATATACTAGCTCAAGTTTCTTTAAAAAATGAAATTACTGCCCACGATATTTATTTTGGATTGAAGGGAAATGTAAGTAAGCGCATTAGTTTTGGAATAAACGCGAGTTTTTCAAAGGTGTTAAATCGGGCGCTATTTGTTACGGATACTTTGTATGGTAGTCTTAGTAATCGCTTTGGCTTGGTCTATGATACTTTAAATTTGACCGTTATTGAGGCTTCATTTGCTTATCAACTTAACGAAAAATTAAAAATCGATGCCTTGGGAAGGTTTAATTCCTACGAAATGATGCATGAAGCAAGGGCTTGGAATTTACCGCAAGCGCAGTTTTTAATTCGAGGGCATTATAACTTATATGATAAATTTATTGTGAATCTTGATTTTAATATGGCAGCAGGAAGATATGCCCAAGTGTATGCCAATGGCGCTAATGTCCAATTTGAAAACAATCAATATTTTGTTTCTCTTAAGCCTATTTTTGATGGTAACATCGGTTTAGAGTATCGATACAACCCAAGGGTTTCTGCTTTCTTGCAAATAAATAATGTAGCTGCTCAGCGCTATAATCGTTGGTACAACTACCCAGTACAACCTATTCAAATCATGGGTGGAATTACTGCAAGGTTCTGATTTTCAATCCTTTTTATTTTAAAAAGTACTTTTAAATTTTTTGTGGCGTTAATAGGTTTCATTTTATAAATCTAATCTATGCGACTATATATCTTTTTTATTATTGGATTCGCCTCGTCTGTTTTTTCTCAAGCGAATCCATTTACTTCCGCCTATCAACAAATACCTCAATTACCGAAAGGTGTATTAGAGGCTATTGCCTATACCAACACCAGAATGCAAGTAATTGGTGCTAATGAAATACTCTCTTGCTCAGGACAAGTGCTGCCTTATGGGATAATGGGTTTATTTGAAAACGGTGGTAATTACTTCATTGAAAATGGTGCCATCGTAGCAGAACTCAGTGGAATTTCAATAACGCAACAAAAAATCGACAAACAAAAACAAATACTTGCCTATGGGATGGCATTACATTTCTTGTTAGGAAACAAAACCAATGAAGAAATGAGGGAAGATCCATCAATTATTGGAAATGCCCTACTTCACTTGACAGAAATCCCTGAAGAGGGTATGGTAAATCAATTTGCGCGACAATCTTTTTTACTAGAAGTCTTTCGCTTTTTAAACAGCGAGGAACATGCCGAAAACTATAATTTTAATGTCTATAAATTTAATTTAAGTGCTTACTTTGGGGTTGAAAACTATCGGGTTTTAGTGGCAAAAAAAATTAGGATTGCTCCTACAGAAATAAGCACTTCAAGTGGAGATTTATTCACCAAAAACGATTCAAAATCCCTAGAATATGGCCCGGCAATTTGGAATCCAGCGCCAGCATGTAATATAAGCAGCCGCAATGGGGTTGCAGTATCGGCAATTACGATTCATACCGTTCAAGGAACTTATGCTGGGGCTATTTCTTGGTCGCAAAATTGTAGTTCAAATGTGTCTTATCATTATGTGGTAAGAAGTTCGGATGGCCAGGTAACACAAATGGTCTTAGAGGCAAAAAAAGCATGGCACGTTGCCTCAGAAAACCCATACACTATAGGGTATGAACACGAGGGCTACGTCAGTAATGCAGCTTGGTACACTCAAGCCTTATATGAAGGTTCAGCAAATCTATCTAAAGACATTATTAATAGTTCTTATGGTATTATTGGAAAACGAACTTACGACGGGCCCTCATCGAGTGTTACTAATGTTTTGGGTGCTTGCATTAAAATTAAAGGGCATCAACATTTTCCAAATCAAACCCACACTGACCCTGGTGTTTTTTGGAATTGGGAAAAATATTATCAGTTGATCAATTTAGCGCCAAATGTTATTCACCTAAATTCACCCAGCGGGACGCTATATGATAGTGGTGGAGCCGCGGGAAATTATGGAGATGATGAGCGTGTACTTAATCTTTTACAACCCAATAATGCTGCTTCAATTCAGTTGAATTTTACTAATTTTTCTTTAGAAAATAATTTTGATCATTTAATTGTTTATGATGGTGCAGATGCCAACGCTCCTATTATTGCTAACCTGACAGGTGCAGTTCTTCCTGCTTCCATTCAAAGTTCAGGGCCTTCCTTATTAATAGACTTTAGATCTGATTGCGATCAAAACTTTCCGGGGTATGCTTTGAATTATAACAGTACGATTTCAAATAATGATCACACCTCCCCAATCACAACCATTTTACCCGGTAATCTATGGGATACTGTTAATTTTCAAGTTAATATAACAGATACGGACGCTGGCGACGGCGTGGCAAAAGCTTTTTATTTATTAGGAGACAAAGATCCAAACGAAATTTCCTGGAGAGCTAATGGTGGATTGGGTTTTGTTTGCGAATTGTTTGACGATTCAAACATAAACTGGACCAATCAGACGGGGTTTTTTAATACTCAGACCAGCACTTTTCAAATGAATGATATAAGTCAAAACAATTCCAACGCCTATTTGAATACCGTTCAAAATAATCAATCTGAATACTTATTTGAATGGGAACAAAAAATATTAAGTAGTAATTTAAACCAAAGAGCGGGAATGCACTTTTTTTGTTCTGACCCGACTTTGCCCAATCGAGGCAATTCCTATTTTATTTATATGAGAGAAGAAACAGATAAAATACAAATTTATAAAGTTACGAATGATGTTTTCACTATTGTAAAC
>Ga0304728_1000440_pt1 | contig 35473 bp, 42 predicted proteins | sample C_130625_MF_Meta_FD_190476 | JGI IMG/M metagenome (GOLD analysis project Ga0304728, IMG submission 190476) | Freshwater microbial communities from Lake Croche, Canada to study carbon cycling - C_130625_MF_MetaG (v2) (version 2) | ecosystem: Environmental > Aquatic > Freshwater > Lake | place... | reverse complement strand
GGTCGGCACTGGAGGCATCCCGCGCTTATTGGATGAGCATGTGGCAGAACCTTGCCACCTACGTCATGCCGAGGAAATCGTACATCCTCAACAAGCAGATCGGGCCGAACCTTGATAGGGAGACCCAACTCTTTGATACCACGGCAGTCCGCGCCAACCAGATCATGGCAGCGGGCATCATGAGCTATGTGAACGATCCTCACAGCAATTGGGTTCAACTGGCTGCCCCAGAAAACATCGAAGAGGACGAGGGAGTCGCGGAATACTTTGCCGAGTGCACCGAAATCATTCTTGAAGAGTTGGGGCGCAGTAACTTCTACAACGTGATCCATGAAAGCCACCTCGATAGGGGTGCCTTCGGAACAACCGCGGTCTTCGTGGATGAGGGAGAGTATTGCCCACTTCTCTTCAAGACTTTTGATGTCGGTTCTTTTGTCGCCAGTGAAAACCACGAGGGATACGTCGATACGGTGCTCGTCAAACGCGAGATGAGTGTCCGTCAACTTGTGGAAGCATACGGGATTGAAAACGTCTCGGACACGGTTGCCAAAATGTACGAAGCCGGAGATGGCAAAAATTGGGACACCAAGATTGAGGTAGTCTGGGAGATCCGTCCACGCACCGAGAAAGAGCGCACCAAAGGCAAAAAGGATGGCCCGAACAAACCCTTTGCATCAACCCATGTGGAGTGGGCGACCAAGCACGTTCTCCGCAACTCTGGGTTTGATGAGCAACCCGTCTTTGTTTCGCGCTTCCTCAAGTGGCAGGACTCGGTCTACGGGTGGTCTCCCTCTTGGGTGGCACTTCCCGATGCCAAGCAACTCAACTTCCTCCAGAAACAACTTGATGCCTTAGCGGAACTTGCGGCATTCCCTCGCCTGCTTGTCCCCGAAGACATGAACGGGGATGTCGATCTCCGCGCCGGAGGGATCACCTACTACTCAGCCGCAGACCCCAACTCCATACCGCGTGAGTGGGCGACACAGGGTCGCTATGACATTGGGCAGGATCGGGTCAAACAAAAGCAGGCCCACATTGAGGACGCATTTAATGTGCCCCTCTTCCAGATGTTTGCACAGGAGGAAGCCCAGCGCGGTGGCACCCCCATCACCGCAACCCAAGTGCGGGCCATGGAGAGTGAGAAACTCGTACTCATCTCCCCGACCTATAGCCGACTGACCACCGAACTGTTGATTCCCATTGTGAAGCGGGTCTACGGAATCCTCGCCCGCCGCGGACTGCTCCCCCCTCCACCTCAGTCCCTCATCCAACTCGCCCCCAACGGGGAACCTTTCATCCCCGAACCGCAAGTGATCTTCAACAACCGCATGTCCATTGCCGTTGGCACACGCTCGGTGCAAGTCATCGATGAGGTGATCTCCGGCGCGGTGCAGGTGGCTCAAGCCACCGGAGACATGTCACCACTCGACAACTTTGACTTCGACAAGATTGTGCGCGAAAAGACCCTTGCAAATGGTGGAGACGCTGAGTTCCTGCGCAATCCCCAACAGATTGCCCAGATAAGGCAGGGACGGGCACAGGCATCCCAGCAGCAGCAGATGATGGCGCAGCAGGCCCATCAAGCCGACATTGCACAAAAACTCGGTAGCGTGAAGCCGGACACCGCAGCGGGTGCCCAACTCAGCCAAATGATGAGGTAATGAGCGAGCAAGTCGCAACGATCCCGCAGGCGATCCTTTCCTACGGGACTCTTACTACCGAAGCAGGCAAGGAGGTCATCGAGCACCTCAAGAAGTCCTTTGGATTTGATTCCCCCGCATTCATTGCCGCACCGGACGGGAGCTACGACCCACTCAAGGCCGCGATCCGAGACGGACAAAGGCAGGTGATCCTCCACATCGAGTCCTGCGTCCACCGCGCCATTCATGAAACACCAAAGAAAACGACCGCAAGGAAAGACTGAACTCACCCCCGAAACCCTTCGGGAGAACCCACTCTTTATCGCATGGCACAAGGAGAACTTTTCTCCGGTTGAGCATGCCGAGTTTTTGGCCGGAGGTGTATTGCCACCTCTTTCCGAAGCAGTAAACAACCAACCCCATGAAACCGAATGACAATGATCACAGGCGAAGGACAGACCGCAATTGCAGTAGACGGCAACGCGGCACTGGCAAGTCAAGCCGACCCAGTAGTAACAAGCACGACGAACAGTTCGACGAGCGCACCAACCAGTGGAAGTCTCATCGATCCCACTGGCGCGAGTACCTCAACCACACAGACCTCGACTCAGACGGATAGTTCCCCGTGGAGTCTCAACGAGAAGGGTCAATTCGGTGAGGGGTGGCTTGACCGTCTCCCCGAAGAGTTTGCCGATTCCAAGCAGATCCTCGGTCAGTTCAAGGATCCTGCTGCCATGGCAAAAACCTTGATCAATCAGCAACGACTTTTGGGAAAGAAAGCCGATGCGGTGATTTTGCCTAACGACAAGTCCACCCCAGAGGAGTGGGCCGCGTTCCGATCCAAAATCGGTGTGCCCGAAACCCCCGACTCCTACCCTACCAAGCCCGCCGATCTCCCAGAGGGATTTGAATGGAACGAAGCGCAGGCCAAAGAGTTCAACGCATTTGCCCATGAGAAGGGTCTCACCCCCGCGCAGGCGGAGGCCATCATGTCGTGGGATGCACAGCGCAGTGCAGCGCAAGCCGCGGAGCAGGCGCAGATCGCTGCCAAGGAATACGATGCCGGCAAGAAGGCACTCGCGGAGGCGTGGGGAGAAAAGTTCGACACCAACATGGCAGTCGTTAAGAGAGCCTGCCAAGTCACCGGACTCGACCCAAACAGCAAGGGACTTTCTGACCCCAATGTCATTGTGGCACTGGAAAGGTTCAGTCGGATGGTGAGCGACGATAAGATCGTCTCAGCCGACTCGACTGCCACCTTCATGGCAGGCCGCGCCAAAGCAACCGACATCCAGAAGAATCCCCAGAACCCCTACCACCAGAGGTACATGGACGGGGATCAAGAGATCAACAAGCTCGTCCTCGATTTGATCAAGAACGGGTAGTTGCTCGCCCGTCACGATCACCCCTCTCACGGAGTTTATGTGTTCTCCGCGGGAGGGGTTTCTTTTTGTGAGATGTCCAGTTTGAAACAGATTGCGTATGGTGTATTGACACCATAGAAAGGAACCAACGCCATCGAAGGATAACCAATCTTCGGCCCATGTAGGTGGAGTGACCCGATTGAGACTGACCCCATTAGGGACAATCAGAGCAAACCGGACATCAATCCAAATCCGTCCCCGCTAACCAACCCCTGCGGAGACACACCCACCCATTACCATGGCCCAAGACAACCTCACAAAAGTTGCTGATCACTATGTGATCGCTTACGAAAACTCATGGCAGCACTTGCTCCAGCAGCAGGATGCCCGCCTCAAGGAGCGCACCAAGCTCGTCGCCGCAAAAGGCGCAGCAGTCCGCTTCAACCAACTCGGTCTGACCAGCATGGCAGCCGTTTCCACTAAGAATGCCGCGACACCCACAAGCGACATCACGATGCCAACCCGCTGGGCTTATCCAACCGCCTATGATGTTGCAAACATCGTGGACGAGTTCGACGAGTTCTTCCTCGGTAGCGTCAGCAATCCCTCCAGCGAGATCATGCAGTCCCAACTCGCTGCCTACAATCGTACCGTTGACGGTATCTTGATCGCTGCCCTCACGGGTTCCGCGGTCGTTACCAACACGACCGACAAGGGCATCCCCACGACCACCACGCAGGCATTCGACACCACCAATCAGCAGATTGCCGTCAACCGTGTGCCATTCGGTGGAACCGCAACCAACTCTGGTCTGACCATCGACAAGGTGCGTTATGCCAAATACAAACTCGATAAGGCTGAGGCTCCCGCCGAAGACCGTATCTTGGTTGTCAGCGCAGCGGAGATTGCCGACCTGCTCAGCACGACCGAGGTCACCAACCAACTCTACAACAGTGTTCGCGCACTGGTGGACGGTGCGGTTGATTCGTTCCTCGGATTCAAGGTTGTCCGCACCGAGTTGCTTGGAGTTTCCAGCAACGTGCGTACCTGCATCGCCTACCAGAAGAACAGTGCTGTTCTTTGTGACGGTGGTCGCCGCAGCTACATGGATATCCGCGCCGACCTCTCACACGGTCTGCAGATCCGTTCCACCGCGATTGTCGGTGCCACCCGTCTGCTCGACAACGGTGTGGTGACGATCCTCACGGACACGACCAAGCAGTAGTCCGTTTCAAGGCTGGGGGTGGTGGCGCAATTGCTGCCACCCCCTTTCTTGTTCAACCCAAAAATTGTAACCATGGATTCCACAACTATCTGCAATCTCGCTCTCAGCAAGATCGGTGACCAATCCATCACCTCCCTCGACGACAACACGCTGGAGGCACGTTTCTGCAAGCTCTTCTACCCCGTTGTCCTTTCCGAGTGCTTGATGCTCAACACTTGGAATTTTGCGACCAAGCTCGCAAACCTTTCCCTGCTCACAAACGCCCCCCTCTTTGATTGGACGTATGCGTACCAATTGCCTTCGGATTTCAACCGCATCACCAAGTTCAATTCCTTTGAAACCAGTGACCGAATTTCTAACTACGAGATCAACGGCAATACCCTGCTCACCGACGATGATTATGCCTCCATCGCCTACATTTCCAACAATCCCGATCCCTCCACCTTCACATCAAGTTTCATCTCAATCCTCACCCTCAAACTCGCCAGTGACCTCGCCAAACCCGTTGCCGGATCCCTTGACTTGAAGAGTCAACTCCTGCAGCAGTTTGAACGTTCGGTCGCCGAGGCAGGACGTATCGATGCCAACTCCACCCGACCAAGGAAGATCGAACCTTGGGTCAACTCCCCCCTTGTCAACTCGCGTTTTAGCGGGGTGCTCGTATGATCCACGACATCATCGCCTCATTCAACGCAGGCGAACTTTCCCCCTACCTAGAAAGCCGGACAACCCTCGACAAGTACCGCAGTGGCTGCAAGACCCTAGAAAACTATTTGATCACCCCTTACGGGCCTGCCAACCGCAGGAGTGGCACCGAGTATCTGGGTGCTGCCAAGTCCTCTTCCACCCGTTGCCGTCTCTTTGGTCTGAACCTTTCGGATGACAACCGCATCGTCATGGAACTTGGTGTCGGATACATGAGGTTCTGGCAAAACGGTTCCCTCATGACTCATCCGGTGTCTGCGACTTGGAACGGTGTCTCCTACACCACTTCCTCCATACTTGAGGCTATCGGGATCACCTATGCCTCCACTAGCACGGCACCCGTCTACGCGGCATCCTCTGGTTCTGTAGGCACACCACACCCGTACACAGAAAGTGACCTCCGCAACATCCAAGTGTTGCAAGTCAACAATGTGGTCTACATCACCCACCCATCGTATGTCCCGATGCGTTTGTCCTATTGGGGCACCAACACCTACAACCCTCCTTTCACCATCGGAGAAGTCCCATGGTCATGGGCACCGATGCTCGACCAGAACATTACCTCCACCACAATCACCCCTTCGGCACTTACAGGTTCTTCCATCACACTCACAGCATCATCGGGCATCTTTAAATCCACCCATGTGGGAAGCTACTGGCAACTCAACCACAAAAACCCCACCCAATACATCACCCAAAACCTCAACGCCAACGCCACCTCTTCCAATTTGAAGGTGCTTGGCAAATGGTCATTGCAAACCTTTGGCATCTGGACGGCAGATTTAGCCCTCCAGCAGTCCGATGACAATGGCACCAACTGGAGCACCATCCGCACCTACAAGTCCCGCGACGATTACAACACGGTCTCATCCGGTGAAAGCACCAAGCAGTGCCTCCTTCGCATGGTGGTCAGTGGAACTTCCTCCATACCGACAACGGCAACCCTCACCATTTCTGGCACTACGGCAAAACTCACGGGATCAGATTACGCGGCAGGAGCAGGAGACCAGATCACTGTTGTATCCAGTGATTCAACCCAAAGTGCAAACAAGGCACTCGGTATTTTTACAGTCAAAACAGGAAACGCCACCACCATCACTTACCAAGTGCCATCCGGCACAACCGTCCCAACAGGAACCATCACGTTTTCCTACGGTGCTCCGCGGGCCATGCTTTCCCCAATTGATGCCACTCTCAAAGGGTTTGTTCGCATCACCGGATACACCAGTGCCACAAGTGTCACGGCAAAAGTCATTGCTGACCTCGGAGACACCACCGCAACATCCACATGGAGTGAGGGAGCATTTTCCGCAGTGCGGGGATACCCCACCTCCTGCGCCCTCCACGAGTCCCGCATCATTTACGCTGGAACCAGTGATTCCCCGACAACCATCTGGGGAAGCTACACCTCCGACTTTGAAAACTTTAAGCAGGGTGCCTACGACTCGGACTCCTACTCCTTTACCCTGTCTTCTTCGTCGGGTGGTTTGATTAAGTGGATCATCAGCAAAACGGCACTGCTCATAGGAACAACCCAAGATGAATGGAGTCTTTCCTCTAGTGACGGCACCCGACCCCTCACCCCAACCAACGTCCTTGCCAAAAAACAGTCGCGCTACGGTTCCGGTGGACTTCCTGCCCTCATCCTTAATGACACCGTTGTTTACTTGCAAAAAATGTCCCGAAAGATCCGAGAGTTTGTCTACGCATGGAACTCGGAAACTTGGGTGAGTAACGACATCACGGCACTTGCAGAACACACCACCCGCGGAGGAATCGTGGAACTCGCTTACCAAAGGGTGCCCGATGCGCTGCTCTGGATGGTGCGCTCAGACGGGCAACTCGTTTCCATGACCTATGAACGGGAACAACAGGTTGTAGGATTTAGCAGGCACGTTACCGATGGCACCTTTGAGTCGGTCGCCTGTATCAACGGATTAGGCAGCGAAGACGAGGTATATGTTCTGGTCAATCGCACCATTGGCGGGTCTACCGTGCGCTACATCGAGCGTTTCAAGACGGGCATGCGTGAGGCACTTGACACCGCGGACACGGCAAACTGGTGGTATCTCGACTGCGCCAAACGTGTGGTGCTTGGGTCACCTTCCACAACCATCACCGGACTTTCGCACTTGAACGGCAAGACGGTCTTGGTCTGGGCCGATCAAGCGGTCGGCTCAACAATCGTCACCCAACCCACCGTTGTTGGTGGATCCATTACACTCCAAGCACCCGCAACCAATGTGCTTGTCGGCATCCCATTCAAATCGACCTTGGTGCCCGAACCCCTCGTGCGCGACATGCAAGACGGCACCTCCGCAGGCCGCCGCATGAAAATCAACAAAATGAATGTGAAGGTCTACCAATCCCTCGCCGGAGAATACTCCACCGATGGCACCAACTGGTTCCCTCTTGTTGCCCGTCATTTGACCGATGACATGGATGCCCTTCCCCCCGTGCTCATGGGATACGAGAGGGTGACGGTTGCCTCCAATTGGAAGGACGGGGTGGACATTTCCATTCGGCAAACCCTTCCAATGCCCCTTACCATTGCGGCAATTGTGGCGAGTTGGGACTCCTCGGAGGCAAGCCAATAACAGATTGAGGTGTATATTCACCCGTGATAAAACCCACCAACATGGATCTCCCCCTCGATACCCTTTCCCAGAAGAGTAAGATGGACATCTTTGAAGCGGAAAATGCAAAGCTCCCGCAGGTCGAGTGCCCCCTTGTCCATCGTTTCACGGACGGCATGTATATCCGCGAAATTCACATGCCCGCAGGCATCATTGTCACCTCGCGAACTCACAAAACCCAGCACCCGTTTGTGATCTCCAAAGGTGTCGTTGAAGTGGTCAAAGAAGACGGCAGCAGGGAGTTGCTCAAGGCACCCCACACGGGCATCACCAATATCGGAACCCGCAGGGTGCTTCTCATTCATGAAGACACCATCTGGTCAACTTTCCACATCACCGAAAAGACCGATCCCGTAGAAATAGAAAACGAGATCACCTGCATGGAAAACGAACTGCTTCCCAAGAATTTTCGACAAGGATACCTCGGAGGCAAAAACGATCTTTTGCTCACATGAGTTCTTTAGCCACAGCAGCACTCTATATTGGTGGCGCATCGCTCGTTGTTGGTGTCGCAGGAACAGGAGTCTCCCTGTACGGATCATCACAATCCTCCGCGGCACAAAAGGCAGCAGCACAACAAAATGCCGCATTGCAAATGCAGCAAGCCAAGGCAAGCGCAGCCGTTGCCCGCTACCAAGCACAACTCAATTACAAGGTCGCCATGGCGCAGGCCGAAGTCGGTGATAAGAATGCCGCAAACCTCCACCAGCAGGCACGGGTCACAGAAAAGATCGGCGGAGAAGGCATCAATCGGATGATTGAGGGACAGGACGCACAGAACTCTGCCAACCGTGCATCCATCGGATCCAGTGGTGTCACCACAGATTCTGGATCCCCTCTTGTGGTCAATTCTTACAACGCAGGAATGCAGCAACTCGGTCGCATGGATGCCCTATACGCCACCAATGTTGCCGCAGGAGAAAAGGATTGGGCCGGAACCATGCAGTCCTATCAAGCCGCAGTCACCCGTGAAACCGCAAAGCAGTACCAGTATGCCGAACAAATGGCGAACTGGTCAGAAAAAATGGGCATTGCTTCTGCAGGAGTGCAACAAAACTCAGCCAATAATGTTGCCGATGCCTCGATGATCTCCGGCTACGGCAATGCAATTAGTTCCATTGGCAGTGCTATTTCCAACGCGGGATATGCCTACATGAATTACAACGCACTCAAGACTCCTGCGGGCATCACACCCAACCAGCAGTCTTCTCAATTTCAAGCAGGCTTGAACCCTGCCTCCCAATACTACGGTGGGGGACAATTTTCATTGGGAAACCACTAATATGGCAAACATCAAGCTCTCCGAGATTCCCAATGCACCGCAGGCGGTAGCCAACTACACCATGAACCCGCAATACACGGGGGATGTGGTGGGTGGAGAGGCAAAAGCCGCAATCAACAAGGGGTTTGAGGGACTGATGGTGAACCCGCAGGCCGCGGGTGCCGTTGGTCGCGCACAGGCAGGTTTTGGAAGCGACATGATTTCCGCAGCGGGCAACGTGGCATCCGGTGCTTTCTACGTTGCCAAGGGAGAAAAGACCGCACAACTCAAAGAGGCAGAAGTCACTGGCATGCAGAACTTCTACATCAACAAACTCAACATCGAGAATGAGTTCAATGAACGGGTCAACAATCCCAAGAACCAGATTTCTGTGGCGCAACAACCCGCCGAGTGGTTGAGAATCACCGATGGAGGCAGACGCTTCATGGCAGGAATGACCCCCATGCAGCAGCAAGCCTACATGGGAGAGGCAACCAATGCCTTCACCAAGGGTTTAGCTTCCACCGCAAACACGGCACACGCTTTCCAGCAGCAGGAGTTCGCTTCCACGCAGACTGCCATCATTGACAACTTAACGCAGGGAAAGAATTACACGGAAGCGCGCAAAGTTCGCGACAATGCCGTCCAAACCGGAGCAATCACCCCACAGGATGGGCAACGATATGAATCCATGTTCAAGATTGGTGAGCAAAAGGATGGTTTGCTTGCAGAGTTTGCAAACGATTCGCCCAAAGGAGAGTTATACCAAAGTGTCAAAGCTGCTGGAGAGTCCGGTGAAGTGCTCAAAAAGTATCCAGACCTCAGTCCCGAAAACTTGGTCAAGATGGCAAAGATCGGTGAGTCCATTCATTACCAAAACATCTGGGCCAAAAATGTGGATCCGATGCTCTTAAAGATTCAAGCCAACCACATCATTGACCCAAAACAATTAGAGCAATACCCAGAGTTTCAATCCGCGCCGGAGGAGCAGAAGCAGATGCTACGCATGAGGGCAGCATACACACGCACTGGAGACGAAGCGGTTGTCTACGATAAAGCAGGACAGAACCTTGTGGACACGTTTCCCAAGGACTTGAACAACGCTTCCAAGGAACTTCTCGACCGAAAAACTTGGATCACTGGCAACGTCTCGGATGCAACGGCACCTGTTTTGATCAAACAACTTGATGAGAAGTTTGCTGAAATGGTCGGAAATAACGGGAGGCTCAAGCCAGAGACGGAAGTTTCGACCAACCTTTCAAGGGGTGTCAACGCATACCTCAAAGGACAGATGTTTGGCGATTACACTGAAAGTCCAACTGACAGTCTGGAATCACAAGCCTCCACCAAAGCAGCAGATGCAGCCAACAGTGTAAAAGATCAAGTCATGAAGGGCGGGAAAATTGGCAATACAACCTACCCATCCGGCCCTCCTGCAACATCGCACGAGGCTTATCAAAGGCTAGAATCTGCCATGCAGAAACGGATTCAAGCATCCGATGCTAATGAGCTATTTAAGAAAAAAGAACAACACGGTGCTATATGGAAGTTCTTTCACCCATCTGCTCCTGCATCAGCATCAAGTTCAGAATTACCACAAAATGAAACTACCATGAGTTTTTCGACACCTATTGGTCGCGTTACTTCTTATGGTTACAAAGGTGACACAACTCCAGACGCAAACTCTTCTGCTGGGATTGGTGCTTTTACAAAACACTTAATTGCAGGCCAAAGTTTTGGCACTTCTTACGATATTGAACAAAAACTGCGCGATTCTGGAATAAAACCCAACGACAAAGTAGAGTTGACCCTATCAAATGGCGAAAAAGTGGTAAAGATTTGGCACGACCGAGGTGCCACACCAGAGCAAGCAAGGAAATTGGGACTGCGTAATTACTCTGGTCGGTTTGATTTTTATTCTCCAGACGGGCCAGATAAGCGCAGTGATTTAGCGGTTGTTGGTTTTAAAAAAGTAACTGGAGCATAACGATTCATGGCTGAGTCTCTCACCTATTTGCCTCAGTCATCAGAACTGCAGAGCATCCACGCAATTACAAGTCCCGACGACCTTCAGCAACAGCAACTGGTAAACAAATTTAATGATCTTTCTGAAGCTCCCGCGGCACCCGTTAATCAAGCAATCCAAGACAATGGTGGAAATTTCAACCCATTTGGCACTGACCTAACGCATACCCCTGCCTACACCGAGCAAGAATCTCGTGTAAAGGCAATGCTATACGATCCAATAAACCTCGGAGGGCAGGCCGATCAAGCAGTTGCTAATTCCCAAAAGACTACCGATTCGCAGGAATATCGTGACCAAGTTGCTGCGTTTGCCGCGGTGTCGCACCTCACGGGAACCCCACTCAACGATGTGGTGGATAATTTTGGTTTTTACCAAGCAGCACTAGAAAAAAACTACGGTTTTGACCCATCTGATGATGTCGGAACTTTTCGCAAAAACCTGCAGGGTCTTTTTGAAAAACATGACGCTAGGACTGTTGCCATCGACAACCTCAAGTCGCAGGCAATCCGAGATGCCTTTGAGGATGCAGACAAGGGAATGTCGGTGCCTTCCCTCGCCCGATTTCAGAATTGGCAAAAAACGCACGAGGATGCCCTTAAGGGACTTCCAGAGTCAGACAGGCTCAATGCCTTCAACTCGGTCTATAAACCGATCCAGCAGGCACTCAACACTCCAGATGGGCAACTGGCAAAAAAGTTTGTTGATGCGGTTGCCGGAAAGACCAAACCCGTGGACGGTGCCACAGAAAACGCATCACCGGAGTTTCAGCAGCAGATTGACCCCAAGCAGTTTATTAAAGGACTAACACCAGAGCATCAAACTGCAGTTCTTTCTATTGCCCAGCAGTATTTTAAATCCGTGTACGGCAAGAGCAAGGGAGGTGCCATTGATGAAATGTATGCCCTGCAAAAATCATTTACCAGCAGTGCCGAGAGCTTTAACCGCTACGACGATGTCCACAACCTGCTCGACCTAGAATTTCGTCGTGACGCAGCAGTCGATCCAGAGGAGAAACAAAAACTCTCCGACCAATACAACGACATCCTTTTAGCCCAAAAGGTTCGCCAATTCTCGCAAGCTACCTTTGATGCGGCACCCGTTCATTACGGGTGGAAGGGTGCTGTTTCCCATATCGCCAATGGGATTTCTGGAATGATCCCGCAGGTTGCCCCTTTCATTGTTCCGGCAATCGGTACTGCTGCCTATGGCATGAACGAAATTGCCAACCAGACACTGCAACGCATGCAGGACAACCCCAACATGTCTGCCCGCGAAGCGTATGAAAGATCAACTGTTCCTGCAGCAGTATCAACTGCTATCGGAACCAAGGGGATCCTTTTGCTTGGTAAAGTGGCTCCCACCGTTGTCGGGGCACTCAAACACATGGCAGGTGCTACGGTCTTCCTGTCCACCGCGGAAGGTGTCAAAACCCTCTACGCACAACTGGAAAATGCGTGGAACAAAGACATCAATGCCGGACGGGATTTTGCAGAGGAGTATTGGGGCATTCTTAAAGAAATGCCCTACATGTTTGCGGAGTTGGGTATTTTAGGTGCAGCCGGACACGTTTTATCACGCGGTGGAAAGGTTGATCCAGAGGTAGAAAAGCAGGCGGCAAAGAATGCAGCCGACCCCATGGCACTCAAGGAACAAGGATTTTCACACGAGGAAGCAACTCGTATCGCAGAACTCCACGAAAGCGAAAGGGTGCAAGCCATTAAGGACGGTTGGAATGAACGCACCAAGGAAGACATCGAACTTGGCAAGCAGCTACAAAAGGACAACAACCAAAAGATCGTTGATGCGATTCAAGCACCAGATGCTCCCAAACTGGTCAACAATTTTGATGGCACCTTCCATGTCATTACCATGGATTCAAATGGCAAGGAGCACACGGTCACATTCTCCGACAAAGATGCAGCACAGGATGCCTACACGATGGCAATGCAGGATCACATGCTTTCCAAAGAATCAAAGCAGACCAGTGAAGGAAATGATTGGACTGATTCTACTACCGAGGATGCAAAGACGGTGTCAGATACCGAAAAAACACCAGCAGAAATCCCCGAAGTCCAACCAGAAGACACTCTTCCCGATGAACTTGTATCTGAAACAACAAAGCAAGAACAGTCCGATGCAATGTCTCAAGCCCAGCAGGAGATCAATGATTTCTTAAAAAACCGTGCAAGTGGAGAAAGCGCATTTGTGGATTTTACCCCTATCTACGAAAAACTATCCGAGTACGGGAAAGCGATTTACGAAAAGGGTATGACATTTGCGGATTGGTCAAAGCGCATGATCTCGGATTTTGGAGACAAGGTTAAGGATGTGCTTTCCAAAATTTGGAATGCCTACAAGTCACTTGGCAACACTGGCGCGATTGGTGGCAAGGCAGATGATCTTGCTGCAAAAGTTAATACCAAAAAGAAAAAATCTGCTTCGGATCAGATTGCAGAAATTGCCCAAGCAAGGCCCGTAGAGAAGTTGATCAACGCAACTGCTTATGCCGAAAAGCTGGGGATACCTAGCACGATCCCAGATGAATACAAGGGCATGCCATACTTGCCTATTATGGCAGATCGACTTGGTGGTGGAACGCTCCGCGGTGTTCCCCTTGAGGGAGGTTCAATCCATTCATTGCTCAAGCATAAGGGGGATGGAGTTGTAACGGATGCTTGGAAGTCCAAAAGAATGGGAATCCAGACCATCCTTACAATGTTGGAGAAGCATGGAGTTATTCAAACGGATAAAAACGGGAAACACTTTGCACTCGTTGCTCCGTTTACAATGGCAGTCGATACGCACAAGTCTAATAACAACACGAGCAGCGTCCTTGTCGGAGATATCCGAGATGCCGTTAAAAAGGGGATCATTACCAAAGAGAACGAGGCAAAGGTGGATGAGTTAATCCGCAAGAAAGTTCCTTCTTTTGTTGGGTTTACGCATGCCGACATTGTTGATCAATACTCCAAATCGTCGTTTGAAGACCGTGCAGCAATTGCCGATGTGCTGAAAAGTAAACAGGCGCAGGAACTTGGGGTTCCAAATATCGAGCGAACGATTAGACACACTACAGAACCGTCCCTGCTCGGATCGGAAGTAGGAAGCATCACCAGTTTGCTCAAGGTGGATATTGATCGGCTTGCTACACAGGATGAAAACGGCAATTGGAACCTTCGCAACGACCTTTCTGCAGAGGACTTTGGGGGAATTACCAATCTCTCGTACGATACAGTTCTACCAAGTTATGTGGTTTCATATTTCAAAAACCCCGTCCCATTCGATGTAGCATTGCCAGATGGTCTTGCCCAGCTTCGCACAGAGGTCGAGCGCAGAAAGGCAGAGGGAATACAAATGGCAAAGCAAGCACTAGAAACTGCAAAGACCGAGGAGCAACGGCAAGAGGCACAAAAATCCCTCGATTACTTCCAGACAAAATACAACATCAGACCAGACTATGCGTGGGGTGGTCGATATCCAAACACACCAGAGGGCACAGTAACCAAGGCACAGGTTCTCACTGATAAGGTGCATGCAGAAATCAATAGCATTCAATCCATCGAAACACATGTTGGGCAGGCCCGCCTTTTCCGAGATGCCCTAACAGATAATTGGACAGTTTATGATAAGGGCAATGGCAAGGGATTAGCAGAGTTCGTTCATGCCGTTTCTCGGAATGATGCAGCAGAGACCCTAACCAAGTACGACCCAAAGAAACTGAATGAGGACAGAAAGGCTGGGAAGATAATAGTCTATCAACTGACAGACAATGATGTCTGGTTTGCTATTAAGGATCGTGAAGATGGCGGGCGAGAGTTGGTTGGTGTCATGAATAACACGGGCATAGGAGGAATGCTGCATCCTATGATGACCAAGGCATTACAAGAGGGCGCTACTCACTTGGATTGCTATTCTGTTAAAACAAAAGACAAACCCAATGGCATACTTCCAACTAGTTACGGAGTTCATGGGTTTGCGGTCTATGCCGAACACCCGTTTGATCCAAATCATAAAGACCTTGGCGACACCGCAGCCAAACGCAAAGCCAAAGTCAATGCCCTAAAGGATGTTTGGAAACAGCAGGGTTGGGATGGACAAGAGATGCCCACTGTGGTATACATGAAGTATGAGCCAGCCAGCATCCAATTTAGAGACCCTCATGTCGAAAGCGTGGGAACCAGAACAGTTGAGGCAGCTAGGGGACAAGCAAGCGAAACTGCTAGTGGAACTGGCAGCGCGGAAGTCGGAGTGGACAGAGGACGGTCTTCAGAATCTCCTTCTGATGGTGAAGCACGACTTTCCAGAGGAGCTAGTAGATTTATCGAGGAGTTGGGATCAGCAAACAAAGCCCAACTCCGCGCCCTCGGAGTAACCGAAGAGCAGCGTGATTCCATCCTCGCTGCCCATGGCGAGGAAGTAAAACAGGCGGGTGGAGTCCCATCGAAGACCGTACAGGCAGCCAACATCCGGTCTCGCCTAAAGTCCCAAGGCGGGTTCATTGACCCTACTATCCTCAAGGACATCTATTACTACGGTGAAGACATCTACAAAAAAGGTGTCGAGTTCGTAGACTTTGCCAAGCAGATGCTTTCCGACCTCGGCAACCATGTTGCTGGGGTGCTTCAGAAACTGTGGGATACCTACAAGGGTTCTAGGTTTGCATCGGAGGCAGGATCAATCAACATTACCCCTATCATTAGGGGTGTCACTCCACCACCCCCTACCCTCCGCGAAAAAACTGCGGAGTCACTTAAACGTCTCAAGGGAACGATGCGCGATCTCCCTGCGGATAGCCCATTCAAGAAATCCCTACTCAAGTGGTCGGCACGTTCCCAACGATCCACCAATGACATTGAAAGGGCGCAGCATGACATTGAAAAAGTTGCTCCACAGAAAGAAACCCGCGAAGGAATCACCAACTGGATTGAGGCAGGTGGTGATAAGTCCCTGCTAAAATTACGGGCCAATGCTACCACCGATCCAAAACTCAAAGCCGGATACGAGGCAGCATTGAAGTTCACGCCGGAGCAGGAAAAACTAGCAGGCAAAATCCAACAGACATTTGACGTTCTCAAGAAGAGGGCAGAGGCATATGGGATTGAAATGGGATACAGAGATAACTACGTCCCCCATGTCTACAAGACAGAACCTCAAGCACCTTCGGGTTCTACACCCAAGAGACTTGACGAGTTCTTTAAGTTTTCGCAGGAACGCACTTTTGATACCTACCACGAGGGAGAACAAAACGGGTACGAACCCGAAACCAAGGACATTGCCAAGCTGCTAGGTCTTTACATGAACGACATGAACAACGCGATCAACTCGCGCAGGTTCGTTGAGGAACTCCGCGGATTGAAAGCAAGTGATGGTCGCCCAATAGTTTCTCCGCGGGGAATGGGCAAGGATACGGTGACCGATAAAGGCACGACGCATCTTGTCTACCCCGATGCATCCGATGAAGGCACTTCAGACTACAAGACGCTTGACCAACCAGCACTCCACGATTGGAAGTTTGCCGGAAAGAATGCTGACGGGAATATGGTGCTCACCCTTGGAGACCTTGCCGTCCACCCAGAGGTTGCATCCCATCTCAACAACGCACTTTCCTCGTCAGCAATTTCCAAGTGGATCAATGCCCGCGGTGAGAACCCGTTCCTAAACTTGACCAAGTCCACCATTGGTGGGGCTATCAAGCTGCAAAGTTATTTCAAGGGAACAATGCTTTCCCTGTCCCCTTTCCACCAAGTGCAAGAAGGGATTCATGCAATCGGTCACAGGATTAACCCGTTCTTTGGACTTAAACAAATTGATATGCGCGATCCGGCGCAAAGGGATGCCGCGGAACACGGTCTCATGCTGGCGCATGATCGTCTCAGTCAGTCCCTATTCATGGAGGGTGTTGGCGACAATAGTTCCAACCTCATCACGCTAGGACTCAGAAAAATAGGATGGGGCATGAGCACCAAGGCAGCAGATGCCGTGGATGCCTACCAACACTACCTGTTTTCGCAATACATCCCTGCACTCAAGTTTCAGACCTATGTCCATATGCTTGAGCGTAACAAGGATCGGTACAAGGCAGAATTGGCATCTGGCAAAGTCAGTGAGTGGCAGGTTAAAAACCTCACCGCGAGGCAGGCCAATGCAGCATACGGTCACTTGAACTATACCGACATGGGTCATAACCCAACAATACGACATGCATTGCAGTTAATCTTACTGGCACCGGATTTCTTGGAGGCTCGATCCCGTTTTGTTGGTCAAGCAATCAAAGGTGCTATGGGTGGAAAAGTCGGCGCAGAACAATTACAAGCACTTGGTTTCCTAGCAATTGTTCAGTTTGTGGGTGCCAGTATCTTTAAAGCACTACTCAACGATGACGTTGAACTGGATCACCCTTTTGAGATCCGAGTTGGAAATAAGTATTACGGACTTCGATCAGTGCCCGAAGACATGTATAAACTGGTCAAGCAACCCACCGCATTCATTGGAGGACGCATATCCCCAATGTTTGGTAAGTTTGTGCAGGAAGGAATTTTTGGTGTAAACTACCGAGGGGAGCGCACCAGTGTTGGAGATGCTATTGCCGACATTATGGCAAGTGTTGTTCCCATGGCATTTCAACCACTAATCAGTGAATGGACGGCAACTGGTCGCGCCCATGACCTTTCATGGTGGGAGCAGGTTTTGGCATCCGGTGGTGTTCAGATCCATCGATACTCTCCAATCACCAAAGTGTACCCAATGGCCCATGATTGGGTAAAAGCAAACTATCCAGAGGATGTTCAAAAGGGTAGTTACCCTGTATCCAAATACCAGCAACTGCGCTATGCACTAGAGGATGGTGATGCTGAAAAAGCCCAGCACGAAATCGACAAACTCGTCAAAGGAGGCATGAAAAAACACGATGTAGCCACAGGGTTCCGATCCAGTGTGAACCATCCATTCACAGGCAGCGCAAAACACGATAAGGAGTTCTACAAATCTCTCAATGAGGATGACCAGCAACGCTACAAGGCAGCGGTTGAGCGCAGGAAAGAGATATTACGACGATTCCATGGACTGCATGGGGTTCCTGCAGCAGAACCCGAATCTTCCACCGAGTAAATGCCCCCCAAGATGACCAGAAAACAGATTGTGGGTGTATTGACACCACGCTAAAACCTTTACCGATGTCCGTATCGTCCTCTACATCCACCATTTCATACGCGGGCAATGGCTCAACCAGCACCGCGTACACGGTGCCGTTTAATTTCTACGATGCCTCTGACCTAAAGGTCTATTCGGTGGATGCTTCCGGCACCTCAACTCTTTTAACAATCACCACAAATTACACGGTGTCCGGTGGTGGCGGTTCTACAGGATCAGTTACAACAACTGCGGCGATCCCATCAACCAACACGGTTCTTATCAACCGCACGGTTCCCTATACCCAACTTACCTCGTTTACGACCGGAGATCGGTTGCCTGCAAACAGTATTGAAACGGCACTGGACAAATTAACAATGGAGACCCAGCAGTTAAGCCGGAATACCCTTCCCGATACTTCGGCAACAACGGGTTCTGCTCCCTATGTGTTAGGTGTGGGAGTTGCTGGAGGAACACCATCATGGATTCCACAATCTTCAAGCGGAATTGCTGACGGTGCAATTACAACAACAAAAATTGCAAACGGTGCAATTACAACAGCAAAACTTTCCACGGGTGGGCCTGCTTGGGACGCAAATGGAAACTTGACCACAAGTGGGAATGTAGGAATCGGCACAAGTTCTCCTGTTGTAAAACTGCATGTGAACGGCCCTAGCAACACTAATTCTGCTATTCTTGTTTCAAACCAAAATACCAACATTGCAATTTTGTCCAATGAAGCATCGTGGCTTGGTTCTGGAACCAGCAACAATGCTGTTGTGTCTTCGTATGGATCAAATGCTTTATTGTTAGCCACCAGTGGTTCAGAAAAGGTACGAATCGACAACAATGGCAATGTAGGAATTGGGACGAGTGCTCCTGCAGCAAAACTTCATGTAAACGCAGGGAATTTAAATGTAACAAATAACGGTGACACTACAGCATATATTCAAAATCTGGGTGGTGGCAATCTTGCTTCACTAGCTTTAGTTAATAACAATACTAGCGGAAGGAGTTGGAGCATTAACGCATGGGGATCTGCGGGCCTTGGAGGTCTTTATTTTACAGATAATACTGCAAATGCGCAGAGACTATCTATTGCCGCGGACGGCACAATCAACGCACAAACTAACCCAATCACGAATTGTCCAACCACAGCAAAAGCATGGGTGAGTTTTGACGGAACCACTGCTGGAACATTTGCTGGAGGAGCATCAACAGTTTCTAGAACAGCAGGCAGCACATCGGCAACCATTACCACAACGTCAGCACATGGTTTGATTACAGGTCAGTATGTTTATGCTCTTAGCGGGGTAGCTGCTGGTACATATCAAATCACGGTTTTAACAACTACCACATTTACTATAACAACTATTGCCACAACCGTTCTTTCATCTGTTGCAATTACTTTTCAAGTAAGTTCTATTCGGTCTCAATATAATGTTTCATCAGTAACAAAACACGGAACTGGAGACTACACCGTAAATTTTACAACAGCACTTGCTGATACCAATTATGCTTTATCTGGTGCTGGAACCGTAACAAGCAGAAGTGGAAATTTTTGTCAAACTTCGGTGAATTACCACAGAACAACATCTCCATCAACTACAAATGTTAGAATTGAAGTTATGATAGATGGTGGTGGTGCAAATCCTATAAATGCAGATCCAACTATAGTTGCAATACAGATTTTTGGAAACTAATCTTATGCCATTTATCACCTACCCACAAACCAACGGGCAAGTTGCAGTGATTATTCCAACGGGGAATGTAACTGATGGTATTAAAGATGTGCCAGCAGGATTTCCATACAAGATTGTTGATTTGCTAAATATTGATGACGCTTATTTCAATGCATATGAGTTTCACCCCAAAAATGGGGCAGAAGTAAATATAAATAAAGCAAAGGCAATCCACCTCGACAAGTTCCGCGAGGCTCGCAAGCCCCTGCTGGAGTCACTCGATGTCCAATACATGAGGGCATTGGAAACCGAAGACACGGTTAAAGCCGCAGAGATCGCAGTCAAAAAGCAGGAACTGCGGGATGTCACGAAGACCCCCTTACCCGACACCCTGCCCGAACTCAAAGAAGTCTGGCCCGATATTCTGAACCCCTAACCCCCAATTACCATGAGTGTTTCCCCACAAGCTGAATCCGTCTCCGGTTCCTTTACTGGCACCGGATCCATCACCACCACCACGCTGACCATTGCATCGGTCACATCCGGCTCCCTGTTTGTCGGATCGGTGCTCTCCGGTAGCGGAGTCACCACCGGAACAACCATCACAGCATACGGCACAGGCACTGGTGGCGCAGGAACCTACACCGTCTCTGCCTCCCAGACCGTTTCATCGACCACGATCACCGGAACTTTTGTGGTTCGTATCTCGTCCCCGCTTCAAACGCAGTGGGTGGACACTGGCACCCCTATCGATGGCCCTTTGGCATTTAGTGAAGGCATCCTGCCATCACGCAACACGGCGCAGGAAAGTTACGCAAACCAGACCACCATTGGTGCAATTACTTCAACGGCTTATCCAACCTCGGTGATCGGTAATGACTGATGCACACTGAGCCGACACTCTCAACCCGTGATCACAACGATCACTCGCTGACACTCGATACGCACCACTCCAACGTGCACTTTGAGCGAGCGCAGGCACTGGAAAAGACCATTGCCAAAAAGGTTGAGGGTGTCGTGAAGGATGCTTGGACTGCGGTAGACAAGTTCCTGCGTAATGAGTGATTTCCTAAATCCTCACTTGCAGAGACCTGCTCTGCGGTGGACTAGTGGGTCTGCCCTTCCCGCGGTGGAGCAGACGGGCAACAGCATGCCCCTGCTCTGCGATTCATCCACGGGTCGACTGCTTGTGGATCTGCCTCCCTACTCAGACCCCAACACGACCAATGGTCTCCTGCATTCCATCGAGGCAGACCTGCAGGCACCACTGACCATCAAGGTTGCCGGACTCAACATTGCCCCATACGACTACGTTTCCCTATCCTACACGGGTTCCAACCTAACGGGAGTTGTCTACAAGACGGGAGGTGCCTCTGGCTCAACGGTAGCCACACTTGCTTTGACCTATGATGGATCTGGAAATGTCACTTCTGTAACCAAGTCCTAGTTATGGGCTACCAATTCAATCCACTGACAGGGAATTTTGATCTGGTTGGGGGAGGTGGAGGGAACCCGTTTGACCAAGACCTTAATAAGACAGATTCTCCGCGCTTTGTTAGTGTTGCCCTTAATAATCCCGATGGGAATCCAGATGCAACTACAACAATATCAGCAAATGGAATTGGAAATTCAGCAGGATCAGATAGTTCTTTTTCCTTAAATGGCAATGGAATTGGTTTCCAAGTCACAGATACATCCACCTCATTTACTGCTGGTCAGATTTCCTACACCCCTTCTGGTGGAACGCAGAAGACTTACGCACTTCCTCCTGCCTCTGGAACACTAGCAACAACAGAAAGCATCACTTTTCCCGTAACTTCCGTTAATGGCAACACAGGTTCAGTTGTTTTAGATGTAGCAACTTTTGTTCCTCCTGCATGGATCAACATCGTCAACAATGCTACTGACCTTGATGTTCCACAAATCACGGCGGGATATTGGTTTTTACAAAGTGGAACATACGGCACGACTACTGCGGTTTATATACCCAACGATAGTTCTAATTCACATTTAAAAGTATATTATTCAACAACAGACAACCTTTGGCATATAGTTGCTACGGGTGGTGGGGGTGATTACCCAGAATACACAACTTCCAACTCAAGTGGGTATCCTACAAACTTTACCATAACGGGAGTCAGCAACACCGATGGGAATACCTATACTCGTTCCATAACATTTACTCATGGGAACACGGTAATTACACCCACTTCAATTTTAAGTGCTGGAACATTTCGGTACGCTTCACGATTAGATCATACACACCCTGTTATTTCGGCATCCGATATTAGTTCTGGAACACTCAATTCAGCACGACTTCCTTTTTCAAATCCTGCATCAACGCTTACCGCAACAAACATAATTGCGCCGAACCAAACCGCATCAAGCGGGACTTCTATCCTCACAAGGGATCTTGCAGATGCTCGATATGCGGTGATTGCAAAAAAATCTTCATCTGATTCCGTTTCATCCAACACAACACTCGCAGATGTCACGGGTTTGACAGGGTTTTCATTAGAAGCAAACACAACCTATCGGTTTGAGTTTACGGGACGCATGACCATTGCTGGTTCCTGTTCGTTTCAAGTCATTCTTTCTTCTACTGCTGCACTAGCAAACCCGTCCATGTCTGGATGGAGTTTGTCCACAGGAACACGAACCGACAACGGATTTGGCAACCTTTCTGGAACAAATTATTACTTCATGCAAAAAGCAGGGTCTGCCACTAACAACCCGTCTTCGGCAATGTATTATGTGGTCACGGGATCAACTGCCCCAACGGTCAAGATCCAGTTTTCTCAACAAAACACTTCGGTGGCATCTGGAGCAACTTTGCTTGCTGGTGCGGTTGCATCATTCACAAAACTTGTATGACGCTTACCTTTCAAAATAACGCCATCACGCTTTTTGACATCCGCAACGGGTACAGTTTTGCGTCTGATGTTCCGTTTCAAGGCGACATCAAGGAGGTCTGCAACGCACTTTTGTCATGGTGCTCTTCTTTCATGGTTGAAAGCGAGGCAATTAGCAATGTCGTTATTGAACAAGGCGACCAGATTACTGCAGCGGTCTCCGTTGCTTGCTCCCAAGGGGAACGCACTTTTGTGGTAACGCAGGACAAACTACCGGAACAACTAGCGGCAACTTTGGAAACCGCATGGGAAAGCCTAAAGGCATGAAGCAAAAGATCCACGCTTTCATTGCAACACTAAAGACTTGGAAATCCCAAGTCGATGCGGTGTGGCGCGATCGTGAGATCATCAAGGCCGATCTCAAGGTGATCCGGTCGGCGTTGCCGATTGCCAGCAAAGTCGTGAAGGAACTCAACGATAGCCAATTTTTTGGCGCAACCCGTACGCAGATTGCCATGCAACGGGTGAAGTATGAACTGAATCTGCAGGGGATAAAAGACGATGACCTAGTCGCTCTTGTCTTCCTAGTGATCTCCCTCGTGTACCTCTACGAGACACGCGGAATTGCTAACCCCTTACCGATTCTGAGACATGACAACTGACCACGCACCTTTACCTCACCCTGCTACAATTGTTCTTGGCTTACTGGCAACCGGCGCAAGCGTTGTTTCACTTATCACATATTTCACAATCTACGCGGTGCTTCCTACTCGGATGGATCGAGTTGAAGACGCAAACAAAATTCAAGATGCCAAAATCGCCGTGATGGAATCCGACAACGTCCAAAGGCGCGAGATGCTTGCCGCAGCACTGGCGACACTTGCCCAGATTGATCAACGCACCAAGCGGATCGAGGACAAATTGCTCCGATAATTTTATGCTCTGGGACATACCACAAATGGTCAGCACGGTCGGTCAGATCGTAAACAAGTTCATTCCAGATAGGGATGCACAGGTAAAAATTGAAGCAGAGTTGCAAGCCAAACTTATCGAGTTTGAGTCCACCATGGCAAAAGCCCAGACCGATGTGAACGCGGTCGAAGCTGCATCCCCTAGCCTCTTTGTTTCGGGATGGAGGCCATCGGTTGGGTGGGTGTGTGCGGTCGCATTTGCTTGGCAATTCGTCGGACAACCATTTTTTTCTTGGGTGTATATACTGGTCACTCACCAACCTGCTCCGGTCGTAGCATTGCAGTCCGATGCTCTTATGACCGTGCTCATTGGAATGCTTGGTCTTGGTGGGTACAGAACTTTTGAAAAGATCAGAGGAGTAACCAAATGATCGACCAAAGATCAGCGGGTGTCATCGCCACCCTGCTTCTCAAGGTTCAACCAGTTTTCACGCAGTGTCTCCTCGACCTCAAGAAGCACTTTGAGCAGAAGGGTCTAGATATACGCTACATTTCCGGCACCCGCAGCTATGCGGAACAAGATGCCCTTTACGCAAAAGGACGCACAACGGGTGGCCCAATCGTTACCAATGCCCGCGGAGGTTACTCCAACCATAACTTTGGGATTGCGGTCGATTGCGGTCTGTTCCTTCCCAACCGCTACCTAGAGGACACCCCGTTTTATCGTCAGATCGGTGATGTTGTTGCCCTTCACCCAGAACTAGAATGGGGCGGAAGTTGGAAGTCGATACAGGACGAACCGCACATTCAGTGGAGGACATCCCACACCCTTGCGGAAATGAGGGATCTGCATGACGCGGGCCGATCCGTTGTATGAACATCACCCACAAGTGGAAGCGGGGGATGGCATGGAGTTGCAGTCATGCGATCTATGCCGACAAGGTTGCCATGGAAACCATGATGGCATTCCGCGAGAGGTGGAAACCGCAGTTCGTGGCCTGCCTTGGTGACTTCACCGACCTGTCCGCATTCATGGGTGGTGGTACGGGCGAGGGAGATGTCTCGCCGGACATCGAGACCGGACTCATGCACCTCAAGGAGATGATGCCAAAAGACAGCAAGGCCACATACGAGGTGTTGCTTGGCAATCACGAAGATCGTCTAGATCGCCTCAGAAAAGGCGAAGGGGTGCTCGGATACGCGGCACACAAGGCATACGAATCCATTGAGGAATGCTGCAATGGACTCCGCGCTCGCCTCACTCCCTACACGGGTATCTGGCAGAAGGTGAAGGTTGAGCAGTCCGACATCCTCCTCACCCACGGGACATGGTTCAACGAACAAGCAACCAAGACGATGGCAGAGCACTACTGCAACGGATCCGATGTCCGAAAAGTGATCTTTGGGCACACCCACAAATGTGCGGTTGCTGCCTCATCCTCCGACCACGGGGGGATCGGGTACAACATTGGCACCCTCACAAGTCGCGGGTCGCTTGAGTACGCAAAGAACCGGAAATCGACCGCGGCATGGATGCAGGGATGGGCTTATTTTGAGTATTGCAACGAGTTGGGTGCCTCATCCGTCCACCTCATCACAAGGTGCCCGAATGAACCGTGGAGGCTACCATTGTGACCAAGACCGCAAACGAGTGGCTTGCCATACTGGTTCAAGCCGGATCACTCAAAACCGACGAGGTGCCGAAAGATTGGGAATCTTGTCGCACCATTGCCAAAAAGACGGGTCGTTCTGAAAGCCAGACTCGCAGGTTATTATCCGCGGCGTTGGAAGAAGGTAGCATCGAGCAACGCAAGTACCGGATCAAAACTGGTCACAAAGCAACCTACTTGGTGCCCCACTACCGAATCGTAAAATGATCCTGCGCTGCGAGGCTCGACCAGAACATCTGCCTGCGCGGGTACGGGAGGACGTTCTCAAGCTCGACAAGACCCTTTTTGGTGAGGACGTAGCGGTCGAGCCGGAGGGTGGGTGGTGGTGGATTATCCGAGACTACCGAGGCAAGGGCATTGCCTTTGCCGGACTCCGGCCCTGCCACCACGAAAGCAATAAGGGACTCTGCTTTATGATCCGCAGCGGGGTGCTGACGAAGCACCGCGGTCAAGGCATGCAGAAAAGACTGATCCGCGCCCGCATCGCTATGGCAAAACGAAACGGGTTCAAGCAGATCGTGACCTATGTGCTCGATTGGAATCTTGCCAGTGCAAACTCCCTCATCGCTTGCGGGTTTCGGTTATATATACCGGAGTCAAAATATGCCGGAAACAAAGCGTACTATTTCCAAAAAAAATTGTGAGGGAGGGTACAAAACCCTCCCGCACCTAAAGTGGCGCAAAAAAGCATTTTAGTGCCATTTTAACAGTGTAGAAAGAGAGGGTTCGAATCCCTCCCTCACCGCCACTCTACAGTGTAGATGGCAACCGACCGGAAAACGGCATAAATACAGGCTTTAACAGGTTTGTGAACGAGGATTGACAAGTACGAACAAATTGGCAATGTGGCACGATATGGCACTGACCAATGCATCGGACTACCAACGATCCAAAAGACTGATCCCGCGGTTTTACAAATCTCGCAAACGGTGGGCAGTAGACCTTCCACCAGACATGAACGCAGGAAACAGGGGCAGAAAGTTCTTTTCTGACCAAACAAGTGCCTTTGCATGGATAGCAAAACACACCAAACAGCACACCCTGCAGGCAGTCAAAACTCGCGTTTCCAAGGACAAGGTGAGTGAAAAGGTCGCGGGTCTTGTCGATACCTACCTTGCCACCATGGAGTCCCGATCTTTGAGTGACGATGGGATCAAGCAGGCCAAGACCTGCCTGCTACGCTTTTCCCAGACCTTTGGTCACCTGTCTCCCAAGGACATCGACCCAGAGAACATTGAGGCATGGTTCAACAGTCTACCCTATGGAACCCGAACTGTCTGGAACCACTACTCGCAGACCCGCCAGTTTTTTAACTGGAGGGATGTTCGCAGGTTGGTGCCAATATCTCCATTTCAAGAAGTAGAGGCACCGGACAAGACCAATGCCGATGCCCGCAAGCAGATCCTCTCGCCGGAGCAAATGGGTGACTTGCTGAAATTGGATGTCGAGCCTTGGATCAAATGCAAGATCGTGCTGGGAGGGTTTGCAGGATTACGCACCTGCGAGATGGCAAAAATGTCCTATGAATGCATCGACCACGAGTACAAGGAAATCATGGTGACCAAAGAACAGTCCAAGCAGGGAAAAGCAATGCGCCCTCGCTCGGTGACCCTGCAGGACGCAGTGTTGCGGCATATGCCAAAAGGACAAGGGTCTTTGATGGGTGCCAGCAAGGAATGGAGGTGCCACCGCGGAATGCCCATGGAAGCCAAGCAGGGAAGCGATAGGTTTCCGCAAAATGCGTTGCGGCATTCGTTTGCTTCGTACCACCTAGCCCACTTTCAAGATGCCATGAAGACCGCGTTTGAGATGGGGCACACCTCACCTCGCCTCATTTACGAAACGTATGCCAACTCAGTTTCCCGTCGAGACGCTGCAAACTGGTGGAACCTTTAAAAAATAAGATGTCCAGTTTGATCTTGTATTGGTTCATAGTTGGTCAAACTTGTAAAAATTATCTTGAAGGTGTGTACACTCCGTGCTTACTTTAACCCCTATGCCAAACCAACGTAAAAAGGGCAACAAGCAGGCTACTCTCTGGCTAACGCCAGTGGAGAAGTCTGTCTTAAAAAAACTTGCAGCACAGTCTGGCATGACTGTGTCTGCATACCTAAAACAAGAAGTAACCAAGTACATCGAAAAGAATGAACCAAAACAATAAGACCCCCATCGACATTGAGTTCCCTGCTACCACACGCGAGGAACTCGTTGAATCTTTTAAACGCAACCTCCTTGCTGTTTTGTCGCAAGGTGTGTACACAGAACCCAAGTTCTTGAAACCAGCAGAGGCAGCGACTCACATGAATCTCTCACGAGGAACCATCTACAAGATGATGAAGACAGGTGTCCTTAAGTCCCGCAAGGTTATGGGGAGCAGGCTTATCGCAAGGGCAGACATTGATCAACTTCTTATATCGGCTGCCTAACAACCCACCCCCCCCCATTTTATTTTTTATTGCCTCAAGGTGTGTACACGCCTCAACCAAACCAACACATGATCGCACTCATCCTACTCGTCACCACCGCAACCCTCGTCCTATGCCGCGAGGAGGCAGCGGAACTCATCACATGGGTCATCACCCGCTTCACCCGATGAAGTACCTATTGCGCCTCTGGGAAGCCTACCTGCGTTTCGTCGGTTATCGCCCGCGCCCATGCCCCTTTTCCGGCACGGAACCAAAGATTCGGTCAACAACCCGTCCGTAAGGACACAACCCCAAAAACACCAATGAGCAACACTGGTATCAATGCAGCACTGGTCGCCTGTCTCGGAGAACTCCGAAACGTGGCGAAGAACGCGGTGAACCCGCATTTCAAGAACCGCTACGCATCGCTCGACGCGATCCTCGACGCAGCACGTCCCGTACTGAGCAAGCACGGTCTGGCACTCTCGCAGGAACCCGTCTTCCAAGACGGTCTCGCCGGAGTGATCACCCGCATCATCCACACGGGTGGAGAGAGCAGGGAGTCAACTCTTCTGCTTCCACTTCGGGATCAATCCGCGCAGGGAGTCGGTAGTGCCCTTACTTATGCCCGACGATACGCGGTGTCCTCGGTGCTTGGGATCGCAGCCGACGATGACGATGACGGTCAGCAGGCCAGCAAACCGAGCAACGAAAAGTTTGCTTCGGTGAAGAAGCAGGCACCGACCAAAGATTGGAACAAAGAACTCGCGGATCTCATGACCAAGAACAAGGTCACCCCAGAGGATGTCATTGAGTTTTCCCGCAAAAAGGGTGCCGATCTGGACTCTCTGAAGGATCTTCCTCCGGCTTTTGCAAAACGTCTTTGCGAAGTCTTTGAGGACGTTGTCGCCCATTCCATGTCGCTCGCAGCATGAAAGACCCAACCATCAACGACATCGATTGGGTCACCGAGCAGATTGTAAAGATCCGCGAGGCTTTAAAGGAAGAACTCAACCGCATCGACGAGGAGGAGGAACAATGAGCACCAAGGTTGTCTCAAAGATCATCTCCCCCGAAGGCGAGCATGAGGAGATCCAGCAGCAAATCGTCGCGCATGAGGAACGGGTGCAGAAGCACGACCGCTTCACGGAGCACTACACGTTCAAAACACCAGCAGAGATGTTCGATTCGTTGCAGTGTTTTATGACCGACTGCGCCCGCCTAGAGAAGCAAAACCTGTCTTTGGATCGCGAGAACAGACACCTCACCGACATGCTGAAAAACAAGGACTCGTTGCTCGACGAGTGCAATGCGGAGATCACGCGACTGCGCGGGTTTTTAAACATGAGCACTGAATGGCATTACGCAGACCCCGATTACACCCAATATGCCCGATGAAACCCACCTACTCGATAACTACCGCGAGCTTGCCAGTGAAATTATCGCGCAGGCAGTGGATGATTTCCGCTACCTGCGAAGACTCACCGTCATCCGGCCCGACCACTCGGTCAACAGCAAGTTCTGGTCACGCCGCGCCGATGGCAGTTGGAACCGTCCGATCAACATCGAAAGCCCGCAGCAGGTCGAGGAACTCATCTGGTTCTTCAACTCCCCACAACTCGACATCCTCTGCAGGCTTGTCGGGGTGCCACCGTGCCAAATCCGCGCCCGACTTGGTTTCAAAAGCCGGAAGTTCAAGCGCACGTTGAAATGAACGGCACCACCCTACGAGACCTCGGTGTCTACCGAGTGAGTAAGAACACCCCGCAGTCATGGAGGGACTCCGGTATTTCCGTGATCATGACCCTTGTCGCCAACGGCAACGAGATTACCGCGGAGGATGTCCGGCAATGGATCGGAGAACCCCCAACACCTAACGCCATGGGTGCGCTTTTCCTAACGGCATGCCGTGCAGGGATCGTCACCCGAATTGGATACAGGCAGGCAAAGAGACCCGAAAGACACGCTAGTGTCCTTGGTGTATATACACGACCCCAAACCCCCGAAAACAATGACTGAAAAGATCCACGCGAAATGGAAGCAGTTCTGGCAAACCCTTGGACTGAGGCACCTTGGTGTCCCGCCCGAAGAATACATCCCCACCCCCAAGGATCGGTGCGAGTACGGGTTTAAGCACGGGTACGGTCTGGGCCATGCCGATGGGGTGGCAGAGGGAAAGCACGAGGCAACCGAAATTGCAATCGGCTTGCTCTACCACCAGTACCAGACCCTCAAGACGTTCCACTCCAAGGATGACGAGAGGTGCCTGCTGCTCAAAAACTGCATCTTGGAGATCCGAGAAGCGCAGGGACAGGAGATGGATCAATGAGATACGCACGAGCACGGGCACCGCGGGTCGCGGGCACCATGAACAAGTTAGAGACCGCGTACAGGGACTCTCTTGCGCTGATGGCAGCCGCGGGCGAGATCCGGTCGTTCATGTACGAACCCATCAAGATCCGGCTTGCCGACCGGACAACCTACACCCCCGACTTCATGGTCGTGACCAACGACATGACCATCGAATTGCACGAGGTCAAAGGATTCTGGGAGGACGATGCTAGGGTCAAGGTCAAGGTCGCCGCGGAGATTTTCCCGATGTTCTTGTTCAAGGCATTCACCCGCAAGCGCGGCATGTGGGTGGAGGAAACCTTTTAATATGCCAAACCGAATCCTCCGCGATTGGACAGACTCTGATGCGATCAACGCTATCTCATGGCAGGCCGAGGTGTTTTTCACCCGCTTGATCATGAAGGTCGATGACTACGGTCGTTTCTCCGCAAACCCTAAACTTCTCCGCAGTCTCCTGTTTCCTATCCGAGACGGAGTTCGTGATGCCGACATCTCCCGTGATCTTGCCGAGTGCGAGAAAGCCGGACTGATTGCCACCTACGAATCCGAAGGAAAGGTCTACCTAGAGATTGTGAAGTTTGGGAATACCCCAAGGGCAAAAACTAGCAAGTTTCCTGCACTTGCAAGCAACTTGCAAGCATCTGCAAGCAAATGCATGCATCTGCAAGCAAATGCGCCCGTAACCGTAACCGAAACCGGATTCGTAACCGAAACCGTACCCCCTACCCCCAAGGGGGATGAGAAAGAGGCTAATGCACTGATGAGGGCAAGATCACTCTTTCGGATGAGGGAGTCCACCCCACTGGACAAGGCACAGGCTGCTGCATGGAAGGCAGCAAAGAATCTGGTTATGGATACACCGGAGGAGGATTGGCTTGCACTGGAGCAGGTCTTTTCATCTACCGATCCAGACACCGTGAAGTACCGGAAGCAGAACCTGTCCACTCTGTTGAACCAGTGGAACGACTGCATCATCCGCGCCAAATCCAAGCAACCCACCGTTTCCACCCTACCCGCCGAGTACGCATTTTAATGACCAAGACATCCACATGCGCCGATTGCGCGACACCCTTCACCTTTGAGCCGATCACCTTTGGCAACAAAGTGGTCTTCTCCCCCACCAAGTGCGACCCCTGCACCGAAAAGTCCATCGCCTATGCGGAGCAGGATGCCGCAAAACGGCGCGAGAATGCCCGCAGGGATCGTTTTAAGCAGATGATCCCTCCGATCTACCTCGACACCCTACCGGAACGCATTCCTGCCCGTTTACGCGAGGCGACCGAAATGTGGGAATACAACCCCATGGGGATCGGACTCATTGGACTATCGGGAAGGTGCAAGACCCGATCCGCGGTGCTGCTGCTGGAAAGGATGCACGATGACGGGCACACGACTTTCTACATATCGGCAACGGATCTGGCCCTTAACAGTGCCAACCAGTTTGCGGACAATCCGGCAACCAAGTCGATTGCGGTTTCGATTCTCACCATGTGCCGGAGTGCCGAGGTGCTACTCCTCGACGATATTGGCAAGGGCCGGATGACCGACCGCGCCGAAAGCGAACTTTACGACCTGCTGGAGTACCGGACGAGTCGAAGGTTGCCGACCATCTGGACGAGCAATTCGGATGCCGAATCGTTGCACAAGATGTTTTCCGATGATCGATCCATTGCAATCCTCCGCAGGCTCAAGGAGTTTTCCCACATCGTGAAGGCATAAACAGATTGCGGGTGTATTGACACCTCGGTAAAATCTCCACCTGTCACCTGTCATAGATCAAGACCGAACACATGTCCGTACAACGCAACCAGCACTCCGAGAAACGAGTCGGCAAAGGAGATGCCCGTCACGACAATTTCCCTGTGTTCCGCGCCAACTTCCCGAATCTCAAGGCAGACTCCACCCCCAGAGGTGAGGTTTTCCTAAAGAAACACAACCGCACAGTCATCAAATACCCATAACCAACCACATGTTCACCCTATCCATCGACGTTCTCAAGATCGACAAGTCCCTCCTCAAAGAAGTCACCAAGCAGGACGGCACCAAGGCAATCTACTTGAACCTCATCTGCTGGGAGAACGAGCACGGCAAGGACAAGTACGACAACGATGGCACCGTGAAGCAGTCACTGTCCAAGGAGCAGCGTGATGCTGGAACCAAGGTGCAGATCCTCGGCAACTACAAGGTCAAGGGTGACGCACCTGCCCCCGCGCCCAAGGTCGAGCGCATCGTCCACCAAGACTCCACCGAGAACGACGACATCCCGTTTTGATGCAATCAAACGAGCAATTCAGAAGGTCACGAGGAATGAAACCGTGAATGACCCCGTCACTCACCCCCAGCACTACACTGACAACCCCAAAGGCATTGAGTTGATCGACATGATCGGTCACCTGCCATTCACCCGCGGTGCTGCCATCAAATACATCTATCGTGCAGGCAAAAAAGGTGGCCCAGACACTGAACTGCAAGACCTCAAGAAAGCCTTGTGGTTTATCCAACGCGAGATCACCGAGTTGACACGCTAATGCCCGCCAAAAAGAAAGCATCTACGGCACTGGTGCCCGTCCCAAAAAAGATAGGCAGACCCTCCGCATTTACCGAGGAAAAGGCCGAAGAGATTTGCAGACGCATCGCAGAAGGTGAAAGCATGCGACACATCTGTTTGCTGGAAGGCATGCCTTCGCAGTCCATGATTTACAGGTGGTTGGATGAGAATAAATCCTTTCGGGAGCAATACGCGCATGCGCGGGAGAAGCAGGCAGATGCATTCCTCGATCAGATACAGGAGATTGCCCATGACGGTCGCAACGATTGGGAAATACAGGAATGTGAACGCACCAAACAGGATCGCATTGTTCTCCACGCCGAGCATGTGCAGAGATCCCGACTGCGTGTGGACACTCTCAAGTGGGTCATGAGCAAACTCGCCCCCAAAAAGTACGGGGACAAACTGGACATCGAGCACTCCGGCAAGACCGAGGTCGAGGTGGATGTCTACATTGGTGGTGTCAAAATGGAATGAGTGGCAAAACCCCCAGAACGGACGCACTCCTGCGACCCAATGGGGCACTGGCGATCAACATCTTGGAACACGCTAGAAAGTTAGAACGGGAACTCTTGAATGCCGACAAGCTGCGGAACGCAGCGATCCGGTTCTGCGCTTTCATCCGTGAGAACTGCGGAGACACCGATGATTGGCCCATGGAGATCAATTTCGACAACGAGATCACCGCGGTTGAGTTTGCAAGACTTCTCAACAGGTTGGACAAACTCACCAATGCGACCAAAGAAGCTAAAGGTTAACATGCGACTCGATCCGCGGGATCAGTTCAAGGGATACTTGTTCCGCAAGCAGAGGTTTGGGTGTGTGGTGGCGCATCGTCGTAGCGGCAAGTCCTTCCATGCCATCATGGACATGGTCACCCGTGCGCTAAAATACAAACGGGAAGGCCCACCCACACGCTACGCACTGGTCGGCCCGACCCGCGATCAGATCAAGAACATCGCGTGGATGTATCTGAAGCAGTTCACTGCGACCGTTGAGGGCACACGCTACAACGAACAGGAACTCATGGTGACCTTTCCCAATGAGGCGACGATCCGACTCTACTCCGGTGATGCGTATGAGCGACTGCGCGGAGGGTTCTTTGATGGGGTGATCTTGGATGAGGTCAGTGATCTGGATCCGCAGGCATGGTACTCGGTCATCCGTCCCACCCTACTAGACTACCAAGGTTGGTGCGTTTTTACCGGAACCCCAAAGGGGCGCGGGTTCCTGTGGCGCATGTGGCAGCAGTCTCTCAATGACCCAGAGTGGTTTTCCCTCATGCTGAAGGCGAGCGAGTCGGGAATCATCGACTCCAAGGAACTGGCATCGATCCAAGCCGGAACACCGGAACACCTCTACAGGCAGGAAATGGAGTGCGACTTCACGGTCGGAAAGGCAGGAGCAATCTACTCGCGCTTGCTTGAGGATGCCCGCAATCAACGCCGAGTGAGTAACGACATCCTATGGCACAGAGAGGTGCCCGTCTTCACCTCTTGGGACATTGGTGCCCCTCTGAACCAACGGGTCTGGGTCTGGCAGATGGTCGGTGACCGCATCGTCATGCTGGAAAGTCTCTTTGGATCCCACGAGTGCGGAACTCCGGCTGAGTGGGTCGCCCGCCTGCAGGCAAAAGCCTACAACTATGCCTCGCACTTTGTGCCCCATGACGCTGCCACAGTGAATGGTGGACTCTTCCAAGGCAACCTACTCACCGCGGGCCTGCAGAACGTGGTCGCAGTACCCCGTCAAAACTCGGTGTGGGATGGCATCAACTTGGCACTGGAGGCTTTTCCACGGGTTTCATTTAACGAGGAAGGGTGTCGTGACGGCATCGATGCCCTCGACCAGTACCATTCCAAGAGCGAGACGGATGGCATAACGATTCGGGACATTCCGGTGCACGATCATGCCTCCCACGCTGCGGACGCATTCTCCATGGCATTTCAAGCGATTAGCCACGGTCTGGTGGTGGATCGTCGCGCCATCCCGAAGCGCATCGACTTTGGGTTTGAGCGTGAGCGACCGAGGCAAGCCCGCATGGGGTTCCGCGGGTAACATGTTTACAAACCCCGCAAATCTGAACACGACCGCATCAACATGTTGATGACATTGACATGAGGCCCGTTCTTAAAGCCGCAGCAGTCTACGAGCAGGAGGAGTGCGTCAGACCTTTTGCACAGGATCTGGAAGCACACCTTCTCCACGGTCTGGTAATCTCCACACCCGATCTCTTCCTTATGGCGCGACCCGTATCCCATGACGCATCGGGAGATAAGATTGTGAACTCATGGCACAACACATGGGACAACGAACCGGACTGCTGGCATGTCTACCTCTACAGTGGCGAGATGATGTCCGCATTCTTTCAGTCAAGCACATGGTTGCCCTATGTTTCTTTTGAAAGGAAAAACAGATTGCGGGTGTATAGACGCGAGGTTATTTACGCAGCATGTTTAAGGCACTCGCACGTTTCATAACGGACATCTCTTCTTTTCTCACCCCAGAAATGGCACTCGCCGGAGGAGTGTCCTTTCCCCCTGCTTCCCGTGAGGAAAAACCGACCCTCTCCATGCACAAGGGTGGAGGTGGTCAGATGATGCCATCATTTAAGATGCCGCTTCCTCCGGTGATCAACATTCCCCCTGCTCCAACACCTCCCACGCCTCCACCACCTCCCACGGCATCGAGTGCCGATGTCGCCGCGGCACAGCAGCAGGGATACGCCAATGCCCAAAAAGGGTTTGGATTTAAGGCAAGTCTCCTTAAAGGCAATGATCCGACCACCAACACGGCAACCGGATCGGGATCACTGCTTGGCAAGTAATCCATGGAGCAACAAGGAGCAATTGCCTCGTCGGGTGTAAAGACACCGAAGGAGGCAACCAGCAAAACTTCTGTCGCCACAGCAGTCCTTGCCCGTTGGTCGGCACTGGAAGCATCCCGCGCTTATTGGATGAGCATGTGGCAGAACCTTGCCACCTACGTCATGCCGAGGAAATCGTACATCCTCAACAAGCAGATCGGGCCGAACCTTGATAGGGAGACCCAACTCTTTGACACCACGG
>Ga0304728_1000439_pt1 | contig 35499 bp, 32 predicted proteins | sample C_130625_MF_Meta_FD_190476 | JGI IMG/M metagenome (GOLD analysis project Ga0304728, IMG submission 190476) | Freshwater microbial communities from Lake Croche, Canada to study carbon cycling - C_130625_MF_MetaG (v2) (version 2) | ecosystem: Environmental > Aquatic > Freshwater > Lake | place... | reverse complement strand
ATTGCTTCCGGGTGTAACACCATAATGGTGCAAAGGAAATTAGACCTTCCCCATGAAATCACACAAATTCTTGTTGCGGATACCAATGAAGCTCTTGCCTTAGCGGCCTGTAATTATTATGACCATCCTGCAGATAAATTGAAATTAATAGGGATTACAGGCACCAATGGTAAAACTACTACTACCACATTGCTTTTTGATCTTTTTACGCAATTAGGATATAAAACAGGACTCTTATCCACCGTGGTAAATAGAATTGGTGCATTGGAGATTCCTGCAACCCACACAACACCGAATCCAATTGCTTTAAATTCCTTGCTAGACCAAATGATCGGCGCGGGTTGTACTTATTGCTTTATGGAAGTAAGTTCGCACGCCCTTCATCAAAATAGGGTAGCAGGTATTCGTTTTTCAGGTGCTGTTTTTACCAATATCACGCATGATCATCTAGACTATCATCATACTTTTTCCGAATATATTAAAGTGAAAAAGTCGCTCTTTGATCACTTGCCTTCTAATGCCTTTGCATTGAGCAATTTCGATGATAAAAATGGTAGCGTCGTGTTGCAAAATACCAAAGCGAAAAAAGCCTCTTTTGCACTAAAAACTATGGCCGATTTCAAAGGGAAAGTGCTTCAAAATGACTTCTCAGGCTTGATGATGTCCATAAACGGTACGGAACTATGTACGCGCTTAATTGGCGAATTTAATGCATCGAATTTATTAGCTGTTTTTGGAGTTACCCAATTGCTTGAACTTGATGCTAATGAGGTCCTAAAGGTCTTGTCAAATTTGAAAGCAGTGGACGGAAGATTTCAATTCATGAATAGTGAAACTGGAATTACCGCTGTAGTAGATTATGCGCATACGCCTGACGCATTGGAAAATGTACTGTCAACCATAAAGTCTATTCAAAAGCAAAACTCAAAAATAATCACCATTGTTGGTTGTGGAGGTGATCGTGATAAAAGTAAGCGCCCAGAAATGGCGAAAATAGCGGTTGCTTTTAGTCAACAAGTTATTTTGACTTCTGATAACCCAAGAACGGAAAATCCAAATGATATTTTGGATGAAATGCGCAGTGGATTAAGTGCTACTGAATCATTAATCGCCCTTACCATTCCAGATAGGAAACAAGCAATTCAAACGGCAATTGTACTCGCTCAATCAGGAGATATACTATTAATTGCCGGCAAAGGTCATGAGAAATATCAAGAGATTAATGGGGTGAAGTTTGATTTTGATGATTATGAAATTACAAGTGAATTATTTAAACAAATGAGAAAATAGAATGCTATACTACTTATTCGATTATCTAGACAAACTAAATTTTCCTGGCGCAGGATTATTTGATTTTATTTCTTTTCGTGCAGCAATGGCGCTAATAACATCACTATTGGTTTCTATTGTTTTTGGAAAAAAACTAATCAATATGCTGCGTGGTCAGCAAATAGGCGAAACTGTTCGAGACTTAGGTTTGGCTGGTCAAGTGGAAAAGACGGGTACGCCAACTATGGGAGGAATTATTATTCTCAGTGCCATCCTTATTCCAACGATCTTATTTGCAAAATTGCATAATGTCTATGTGATTACAATGATTATTGCAACAATTTGGCTCGGACTTATTGGTTTTCTTGATGATTATATTAAGGTTTTTAAAAAGAATAAAGAGGGTTTAAAAGGAAGATTCAAAATTGTTGGCCAAATAGGTGTCGGATTAATTGTAGGTTGTATTCTCTATTTCTCTGATGCAGTTACTGTTCACAAAAGAGTTGATTCTTCCTATAGATTAAAAGCAAATGAAACTTTCGTAACGCATCAGCATGTTCAAAAAAACGGAGAACATTATAAGTGGATCAAAACTGATGATATGACCACGACCATTCCTTTTATAAAAGGAAATGAGTTTAATTACAATTGGTTAATGGGTGATTCAAATAAATCTTATGGATGGCTGCTTTTTATTCCAATTGTTATTTTTATTGTGATCGCTGTTTCTAATGGCGCCAACATGACGGACGGCCTAGATGGTTTAGCTACTGGAAGTTCTGCAATTATTGGAATCGCCCTAGCTGTTTTTGCTTATGTCAGTTCTAATGAGACTTTTGCCGATTATCTCAACGTAATGTATATACCCATGGCGGAAGAATTGGTGATTTTTATCGCCGCTTTTGTCGGTGCTTGTATTGGATTTTTATGGTATAATTCCTATCCCGCTCAGGTCTTTATGGGCGATACAGGTAGTTTAGCACTCGGTGGTATCATTGCTGTTTTCGCTATCTCTGTCCGCAAAGAATTATTGATCCCGGTCCTATGCGGAATTTTCCTAATTGAAAATCTTTCTGTGATCCTGCAAGTAGGATATTTTAAACTTACTAAGAAGAGATTTGGCGAAGGAAAAAGAATCTTTTTAATGGCTCCCCTTCATCACCATTATCAAAAAGTTGGAATTCACGAAGCAAAAATTGTTGCTCGCTTTTGGATTGTTGGAATTCTATTAGCAGTAATCAGTATCGTAACGCTTAAATTAAGATAATGCAGAAATTAGTTCAAAATATAGTCGTTCTCGGCGCTGCGGAAAGTGGTGTTGGCGCAGCTATTTTGGCTAATCAAAATGATTATAATGTTTTTGTTTCTGATGCAGGAAAAATTAAAGCCTCGTTTAGAGATGAGTTGGATAGATTTGGAATTCAATGGGAGGAAAATGGTCATACAGCCGCTCGAATTCTGAATGCTGATCTAATTGTTAAGTCTCCAGGGATTCCCGAAACTTCAAATATAATGCAAGAGATTCGCGATAAAAAAATTCGTGTAGTTTCTGAAATTGAATTTGCATTCCCTTTTTCCAAAGGCAAACATATTTGTATTACAGGTAGTAATGGCAAAACGACTACTACGCTGCTGATTCATCATATCCTTAAAAAAGCAGGTTTTGATGTTGGCCTGGCAGGTAATGTTGGACATAGCTACGCCAAACAAGTTGCCTTGGAAGATCACGAATGGTATGTCCTTGAATTGAGTTCCTTTCAATTAGACGATATGTTTGATTTTAGAGCTGACATTTCAATCATCACCAATATTACGCCAGATCATTTGGATCGATATGCATATGAAATGCAAAATTATGTCGATGCGAAGTTTAGAATTCTTCAAAATCAGAGGGAAACAGATTGGTTCATTTATAATCTCGATGACCCGATCATTAGTAAAGAGATTTCTTTACGAAACCCAAAAATGCAAATGGCTCCTTTCTCCTTATTACAAGAAGTAATTCTAGGGGCGTACTCAAAAAATAAACAAATAACAATAAACATAAAACAACCAATTACTATGTCAATTCATGAATTAGCTTTAAAGGGTAAGCACAATACCCAAAATGCACTTGCTGCTGGAATCGCATCAAGACTTGTTGAAATCCGCAAGGATATCGTGCGCGAAAGTCTAGGTGACTTTGTCAATGCGGAACATCGTATGGAATTTGTTGCAAAAGTCAATGGCATCGAATTTATCAATGATTCAAAAGCAACCAATATTAATTCTACTTGGTTTGCTCTTGAAAGTATGGAAAAACCTGTGGTTTGGATCGTAGGTGGTGTTGATAAAGGAAATGATTACAATGAACTTGTCTCTCTTGTGAAAGGTAAGGTTAAAGCAATTATTTGCCTGGGTTCGGATAATAAAAAATTGATCGCAGCCTTTTCTGGTCTTGTTGAAAATATAGTAGAAGCTAATTCTGCTATTGAAGCTGTTGCCTATGGTTATAAACTTGCGAAAAAAGATGAGGTGGTTCTTTTGTCTCCTGCCTGTGCAAGTTTTGATTTATTTGAAAACTATGAGGATAGAGGTAATCAATTTAAACACGCGGTTAGATTATTATAAGTTTTGAAAGTAAAAGAGGATCTTACGAAAGCACTTTTGCAAGCCAGAAAAGAGGCTTTGCAATATGTTGATGGCACTTCAATGCAGTCCTATGGGAAAATATTCGGTAAAGATGTCTTTGCTTGGTTGAATCCTTTTGAATTTCAATTGAAGTCGACATTAACCTCTTTCCCTTTTCCTTTGACTTTAGTTTATTCTGATAGAGCACCTTTAGAAAAATTACTGACCACGCTTAATACAGATATTTGGGTCGATCAATTGGTACTTATTTCTGATTCAATTCCAGACGACATAGTGGAAATTGACGGGAATAAATGTTTAATTGCTCCTGATTATCAAAGTTTGATTAAAGAAAATCTCAATGCCTCTGCAAAACAAATTGTGCTTTTTGTTTTTTATGGCGCTGAAGGAGAAAATAAATTGATGGAATTAGAAAATTATCTTAAAATGTTTTTAACGCGATGAGAAAGTATCTTACTTATCTGAAAGGTGACCCAGTGATTTGGATTATTACGCTATTGATGATGGCCTTCTCTCTGGTTACGGTTTATAGTTTCGTGCCCATCTTGGTTAAGATTGAGGGTGGTACTCCATTTCACTACCTGTTTAAACATTTTATTTATGTTGTTATTGGCTTCTCTTCGATATATCTGATTCATCGCGTAGATTCTAAATATATTTCTCAACTTACCAAGTTTGGATATTATCTTGCGCTTGCCTTGTTGTTCTTTACCATGGCTTTTGGTGCTAAAGTAAATGGTGCTGAAAGATGGATAAAAATTCCTTTTATCGGACTGACATTTCAGTCTTCTGACTTCGCGAAACTTGCTTTGATGCTCTATGTATCAAAAATATTAGTGCGTAAAAAAGACTTACTAAACGATTGGAAAAAAGGAATATTACCCTTAATGATTCCAATAGTTTTCATTTGTATCTTGATCCTTAAAGATAATTTTTCTACTGCTGCAATGCTTTTTCTCTTGATGATGTTATTGCTCTTTATTGGTAAAGTTCCCCTTTCAAAACTTGCAATAATGGGTGTTGGAGGAATCTTATTGGTGGTAATGGCTATTGGTGTCCATAAAGCCATTCCGCAGTTGAACTTGCTTCCTCGTTATGAAACTTGGCAAAATCGCTTAACAAATAAAATGAGCGATGAAACCAATGTCCTTGATAATGCGCAAGCAATGGACGCGAAATTAGCCATTCACAATGGTTCTTTTCTCGGTCAAGGCGTTGGAGATGGAAAACTTAAAAATTATCTTCCCGAAGCTTATGCCGATTTTTATTATGCCAGTTATGTGGAAGAATTCGGGACAATTCTCTCGGTATTTTTGATATTACTTTATTTAATCCTGTTATATCGGATTATCAGAATTGCTCTCAATGCAGAAAGTTTGTTCGAAACGTATGCCGCGCTTGCCATCGGACTTCATTTATTGGCCCAAGCCAGTATTAATATGTTGGTGTGTACAGGTGTGTTTCCTGTTACAGGTCAAAACATGCCCTTCCTTGCAATGGGTGGTTCTGCCTTGATTATGGCTTGTGTTTCGATTGGGATTATTCAGTCTTTTGCAGTAAAACAGTCCAAAAAATCTAGCGCATTCGAAATGGAAAAGGAGGACGCTCATGATTAATCGTGTGATAATTTCCGGTGGAGGAACGGGAGGACATATTTTTCCAGCTATTGCAATTGCTGATGAAATTAAAAGAAGATTCCCGGAGGTTTCTATTTTATTTATTGGCGCTGAAGGTAGAATGGAGATGGAAAAAATACCCCAAGCAGGTTATTCTATTGAAGGCCTTCGAATTGCTGGGTTTAAGAGGTCTCTTTCATTAAGTAATCTTTCACTTCCTTTTAAAATTATTGGAAGTATGCTCAAGGCAAGGAAAATTATTAAATCTTTTAATCCTCAAATTGTCATTGGTGTAGGTGGTTATGCAAGTGGACCAACTCTTAAGGTGTCTGCTTGGTTGGGAATTAAAACACTTATCCAAGAACAAAATTCATTTCCTGGTAAAACCAATTTGCTCTTGGCAAAAAAAGCTAGTTTGATCTGTACCGCATACGCTGATATGGATAAATTTTTTCCTGCTGAAAAGATTATGCTCACGGGAAATCCAATTCGTAAAGACATTGTAAATCTTGAAAGTAAAAAAACTGAAGCATACACCTATTATAATTTAGACCCAAGCAAAAAAACTATTTTAATCATAGGGGGTAGTTTAGGCGCCCGAACGCTAAATGAAGCAGTTGAAAATGAGCTGTCATCTCTTAAGGAGAACAAGGAAATTCAGGTGCTTTGGCAATGTGGAAATTTGTACTTTGATCAAATATCTGCTCGAGTTTCCTTACCTGAACATATTAAGTTGAATCGGTTTATTGATCGTATGGATCTTGCCTATGCTACTGCTGATTTAATTATTTCGCGTGCTGGAGCGACTTCAATTTCGGAATTGTGTATCGTCGCAAAGCCATTAATATTGGTTCCGTCTCCCAATGTTTCTGAAGATCATCAAACAAAAAATGCGCTGTCTTTAGTTAATATTAATGCTGCTGTTTTGATAAAAGATGCCCAAGCGAAAGATTTGTTGCTGAAAAAAGCTTTTGAAATTTTAGCAGATTCAACTCAAATGTCCCTGCTCTCAAAAAATTGCAGTCAATTAGGCAAGCCCAATGCAACCATAGAAATTGTAGATGCAGTTCAAAGTTTAATTGATTGAGTATGCAGTCTCTGGAAAAAATAAAACAGGTTTATTTCATTGGTATTGGAGGTATAGGTATGTCTGCACTTGCGCGATATTTCCTATCTGAAAATTATAGGGTTGGTGGCTATGATAAAGTACCCTCAGTAATTACTGATGCCTTATCCTTTGAAGGTGCCGAATTGTCTTTCGATGCTGAAGTATTGGAAATTCCTAAGGACTTTTTGGATAAAAGTACCACCTTGGTGGTTTATACTCCTGCTATTCCGAGTACTAATGAATTGTTAGCGTATTTCTTCACTAAGGGTTTTCAGCTAATTAAGAGGGCAGAAGCCTTAGGTATGATCACGAGAAAGTTGAAAAGTTTGTGCGTCGCAGGTACGCATGGTAAGTCAACTACTAGTTCTATGTTAGCACACATATTAAATCAATCTTCTCATAAATGCAACGCCTTTCTCGGTGCCATTGCTAGTGATTTTAATTCCAATCTCTTGCTCAATCCCTCCGCTGAATATACGGTGGTAGAAGCCGATGAGTTTGATCGTTCTTTCTTGCAATTAACCCCTTTTTGCTCCATAATTACTTCTGCTGATCCAGATCATTTGGATATTTACGGAAGTGCAGAAAAATTTAAAGAAGGTTTTAAGCAATATGCCATGAAAATTGACCCTGCAGGTTTTGCAGTGGTAAAGGAAGGACTTGACTTGAAAACTTTATCCAAACAAATCACTTATGCAATTGATTCTGAAACAGCAGATTGTTCGATACTTAGTCTGGGAAGCGAAGAGGGAATTAGTTATTGTGATTGTAAAATAATGGGTGCATTATGGCCAAAAGTGTATTTAGGTTTGCCAGGTATTCATAATGCTGAAAATGCACTTGCTTGTATTGCTTTGTTAAACGCACTCGGCGTTCCTGAAAATGAAATCCGCTCTGGCTTAAAATCCTTCAGTGGTCTAAAAAGAAGGTTTGAAACGATTATTTCGAATGAAAAAATAACCTTTATTGATGATTATGCTCATCATCCAACAGAAATTGACGCATTAATTAGTTCTTTGCGTTTGTTGTATCCTGGTAAAAAAATCACTGGGGTGTTTCAACCGCATTTGTTTTCAAGGACGCAAGATTTTTCAAATCAATTTTCTCAGTCTTTGTCAGCATTGGATAGCCTAATTCTGTTGCCAATTTATCCTGCTCGTGAGCTCCCAATTCTCGGGGTTTCATCAGAATTGCTTCTGAAAGGAGTAACCATTAAGGACAAGCAATTGCTTTCAAAAGAAGGTTTATTACATCATCTAAAAGATTTTAATGATGCCGTTTTAGTCACCATTGGAGCTGGAGATATTGATAGATTGGTGCAGCCAATAAAAGAGATTTTAACATTGAACTTAGATTTATGATGAAAAAATGGATTAAAATTGTCTTGTGGGTACTTATAGTTGCTGCTGCATTTGCAGTGCTTATAATTGCAAATTATACCAATCAAGCTAAAAAATCTCGCGTTCCATTTATGTCAATTCATGTGGAAGGAGAAAATGCGTTTTTAACGGAAGCAGAATTGCTCAAAAGAGTAAAGGATAAACATCTTTTTATCCCGAATCAAAGCGTAAAATCTCTTGATGTTAGGAAAATTGAACACTTCATTGAAGCCATGGAAGAAGTGAAATCTGTAAAAGTCTATAAAAACATCGGTTCAGCTTGGTTTGTTGAAGTGGAATTACGGAAACCTATTGCGCGCATATTCAAAACAAATAATAAGTCGTATTATATTGATGATGAGGGAAATACATTAGGAAAATCAAATTTACATACCGCTAGAGTTTTAGTCTTTTCTGGTTATATAAATGAAAAACTGGAAGGGGTGAAAGTGGCCGAAATTATTAACAATGATTCTTTGAAAAGTATTCGAAAAATAGATGATATCTATCGAATTTCGGATTATGTTTGTAATGATCCCTTATTGCATGTTTTAATAGGGCAAGTTTATCTTGAAAAGAGTGGTGATTTTATTTTAACGCCCCTTGTTGGAGACCAAATTATTGTTTTTGGCTCAGCAAATACGGACGAGGAAGTAAAGGATAAATTTGATCGCTTAAAGATTTTTTACAAGGAAGCAATGCCTTATGTAGGTTGGGATAAGTATAAAGAGATAATAGTAAAGTATGAAGGACAAATCGTCGGTAGAAAAAAATAAAGAGGCAAAAGGTGTTAAAGGCACTAAAATTGTTGTGGGATTGGATATCGGTACTACAAAAATTGCTTGCTTTGTCGGTCAGAAAAATGAACATGGTAAAATTGAAATTTTGTCCATGGGCAAAAGCGAATCTTTAGGCGTGATGAGGGGCGTTGTGTCTAACATCCAAAGGACCATTCAATCCATTAAAGCCGCTGTCCAAGAAACTCAAGAGCGCGTAGAAGGCAGCTTAATTATCAATAAAGTTAATGTGGGTATCGCCGGACAACACATTAAAAGTTTGCAACATAAAGGAATTTATACTAGAAGTAAAACAGATACTGAAATTGTTCAGGCTGACGTAGATGCTTTGATTTCTGATATGATGAAAATGGTTATGAATCCCGGAGAGGAAATAATAACTGTTTTACCTCAAGAATATATCGTAGATAATGAACCTGGTATTAAAGATCCGATCGGAATGGCGGGTGTTCGATTAGAAGCAAATTTTCATATTATTACGGGTCATATTAGTAATGTTATGAATATTCGTAGATGTGTTGAACAAGCAGGTCTAAATATTGAATCGGTTATTTTAGAACCAATTGCCTCCGCTGATGCAGTACTTAATGATGAAGAAAAGGAAGCAGGTGTGGTACTTGTGGACATAGGCGGTGGAACTACTGATGTCGCTATTTTTCATGAAGGCTTGATTCGTCATACTGCCGTTATTCCTTTTGGAGGTAATGTGATTACGGATGACATTAAGGAAGGATGTATGATTCTTCGTCGTCATGCAGAAACTTTGAAAGTTAAGTATGGTAGCGCTTTCGCGTCTGAAAACAAAGAACAAGAAGTAGTTTGTATTCCAGGTTTGAGAGGTCAAAATTCTAAAGAAATTACTTTGAAGAGCTTGTCTGAAATTATTCAAGCACGCATGGAAGAAATTATCGATTTAGTTAAATTTGAAATTGAGAATTCAGGTTATAAAAGAAAAATGATTGCGGGAATCGTTGTTACAGGCGGTGGAGCTCAAATGCAACACTTGACGCAATTGTTTGAATATTGTACGGGAATGGATACTAGAATTGGTTACCCAACAGAACATTTAGCAAGTTCGAATGCTCTTGACTTGTTGGCCAGTCCGATGTTCTCCACTGGTATTGGTCTTGTATTGAAAGGATTTGAAAATGATACTAAAGGTCACGATGATGTGGTTTCAAACGCAAGTGAAGTGGTTGGACACTCTGAAGGAGTCTTGAAAGGAAAGTTCTTTAATGCAATTTTCCCAAAAATGAGAGCGTTTTTTGAAGAAGAAGAAGTTTAATATAATATAAGTTAGAAATGGAATTTGATTTACCCAAAGAAATGTCGTCAATTATTAAGGTAATTGGTGTTGGTGGTGGCGGAAGTAATGCCGTTAATCATATGTTTAACCAAGGAATTATTGGTGTTGATTTTATCGTATGTAATACGGATAAACAAGCACTTGATATTTCTCCAGTTCCTCATAAAATTCAATTAGGCAAAGCACTTACCGAAGGTAGAGGTGCTGGAATGTTACCCGAAGTGGGTATGAATGCCGCAATTGAAAACATTGAAGAGTTAAGAGAGGTCCTTTCTAACAATACTAAAATGGTATTTGTTACCGCAGGTATGGGCGGTGGAACTGGTACTGGTGCAGCTCCCGTGATTGCTCAAGTAGCAAAAGATCTTGGTATTTTGACGGTTGGTATTGTTACGGTTCCATTTAGTTTTGAAGGTAGAAAAAGACGCCAACAAGCTGAAGAAGGTCTAGAAAGAATGCGCCAAAATGTAGATACTCTGTTGATTATTAACAATGAGAAATTAAGAGATATCGGTAAAAACATGGCGCTTACGCAAGCTTTTGCTCAAGCGGATAATATTTTGACTACCGCGGCAAAAGGAATCGCTGAAGTAATTTCTGTTACTGGAAATATCAATGTTGATTTTAACGATGTCAATACGGTGCTTAGAAATAGCGGTCGTGCTATCATGGGAAGTGCTATTGCTCAAGGTGAAAACAGAGCGATTGAAGCAGTTCAGTCTGCATTGAGTTCTCCTTTACTAGATGAAAATGATATTCAAGGTGCTAAATATGTCTTGCTTAATATTACTTATGGTGATAAAGAAGTAATGATGGATGAGGTGACTGAAATCACTGATTTTATTCAAGATGCTGCAGGTGCAACAGCTGATGTAATTTGGGGACATGGATATGATTCAAGTTTAGGTGATAATATTAGTATTACACTTATTGCTACTGGTTTTTCTTCTAGCCTATATGGAAATGGATATGAAAGCGCTCCAGAAAGGGTTGTAGTAAATCTTACTGATGAAGTAAAAAAAGAAATTGTTAGTCCACTCGTTTCTCCGACGGATCAAAGTGGATCGGTAACGGAAAATGAAATCTCATCTTTACAAGAGCCGTTTTTAAAGCAAGAAGTCGTTCAAGAAGATAGTTCTTTCTTTTCTGCTCCTTTAGAAAATGTTGCCCCAGAAAACAAAGTAGTATTTGATCTTTTTGATAGTGCTTCTGAATTAGAGTCTGTTTCTAATGAAGCTGATTTAGAGGAAGATTCTTATCTTACCTCTGATGCTATTCAAAATGAAGTCCCAAAAAATGATATCGTTTGGGATGTAGTTGGAACATTTGATGCGAGTCAAGATTCAAATCAAAAAATGGAAGTGATTGAGGAGCCAATGATTGTTCGTCATCAACTAGAAGATGAACCTGCTGCTCCTGTAAATTTGAATTCTAGTCAGAATTCTGCTAACTCAGCGGAACAAATTAGACGAACTGAAGAGTATAAAGCAAAACTTCAATCCTACACACAAAAATTGAAAGGTGCTGACGGAATTGCTGAATTTGAAAATGAACCTGCTTATGTGCGTAGAAATATTCAAATTAATCAAGCAACTCCAAGTACTGAAAACAATGTAAGTCGCTTTGGATTATCTGATGATGCAAGTGGTTCAGGTTTGAGAAGTAATAATTTCTTACATGATAATGTAGATTGATGAGTATTGTAATTCAAATTAATGACGCAATAAAAACTGCAATGTTAGCAAGGGATAAGGATCGTTTGTCCCCTTTACGCGATATTAAAGCTAAAATTTTATTGGAAGCTTCCTCCGGAGGTACTGGTGAAGTAAGCGATGAAGCAGCTTTGAAAATCTGTATGAAATTGCATAAACAACGCATGGAGACTTATGATTTGTATATTTCTCAAAATCGTCCAGATTTAGCGGAAGTGGAATTGTATCAAGCCAAGGTAATTGAAGAATATTTACCCAAAATGCTATCCGAAGAGGAGATTAGAGTCGAGGTGCTAAATGCAATTGCTTCTGTTAATGCTGCAGGAATGCAAGATCTTGGTAAATTAATGGGTTTACTTTCTGGTAAGTTAGCCGGAAAGGCGGACGGAAAGATGATTGCTAATCTCGTGAAGTTGGAATTAGGTAATTTGTAAACTTACCTTTCTTAATGATATTGAAACGCATCTCTTTGATGCGTTTTTTGTTTAATTTTGATAAAATCAATGTAATGAAAATCAAGTTGACAGCGCTTATTAAAGAAATGAATCACTTAGGTCATTCTCCCGCTACTTCTACAAATTATTCCTATCGTGATGAAAATGGAGACCTTTGGGTTTCTCGGTCAGGAATTGATAAAAGTAGCTTTGCTCCTGAAGATTTTATTCGTGTTGATTATAGTGGAGTAAAAATTGATCCTCTATCTCCTTCTAAAGTTTCCGCTGAAACGCTCATCCATTGTACCTTGTACTCATTGTTTCCTGATGCGAAGGTAATACTACACAGTCATTCTATTTTCCCAGTTCTATTGTCTGACGCTGCTTTTACTTCAATGAAATTTCAAGGATATGAAATTCTAAAAGGTTTTAATGCTGTTTCCTCTCACGAATCTTTGGTGGAAATACCTGTTCTAGATAATTCGCAGGATATGGAGTATTTCAAGCATGAATTGAATTATCGTAAAGAGGAGTTGCAATATGGAGTGTTCATGATAAAAAAGCATGGCTTTTATGCTTGGGGAAATAATTTATTTGAAGCGAAAAGACATTTAGAGACTTTTCAGTATTTGTGCGAATGTGAATGGTTAAAAAATAAAAAATAGGATGGCAATTCTTTCTTTTCCCGAATCAGGCGTTCAGATTAATGAGGTTCATGAAATTCGGACTTTTTTAAATTCTAATGGTATTTTCTTTGACCAATGGACTTGTAATGTTGTTTTTGATGCTGCAGCGACTACAGAAGAAATTCTTACTGCTTACGAAATCGATCTCAATCCTTTCATGGAGCAAGGTGGATATCAAACAGCAGATGTAATTTCTATCAATTCATTAACTGAGAATTATGCGCAAATACGCGCTAAATTTCTAGCGGAACATACGCATTCTGAAGATGAAATTAGATTTTTTGTCGATGGTCAAGGTTTGTTTTGGTTTAATTTAGAGAACAAGCCTGTCTTTAATTTACTTTGTGAAAAGGGTGATTTGATTAGTGTTCCGGCAGGTACAAAACATTGGTTCGATGCAGGGGAAGTTAATCCATTCGTAAAAGCGATAAGAATTTTTATCGATATGTCTGGTTGGATTCCTGAATATACAGATGCGCAAACAGAACAAGCTTTTTTGAATTTTAAATTCCCAGTTCGTGAAGCCTAATATAAAATGTATTCTTACCGATATTGAAGGAACTACTACTTCAGTCTCTTTTGTATATGATGTTTTGTTTCCCTATTTCAGGGAACATGCAGTTGATCTTTTTTCTATTTCATCATCTGAAGTTTCTAGTGCTTTACAGGACGCTCGATTATTGCATGAACAAGAAACGGGTATTTCTGGTCTCGATGATCAAGCACTTCTAGATCTTATTCTTAGTTGGAGTCTGGAAGATCGTAAAGTTACGCCATTGAAAACCTTGCAAGGTATCTTGTGGAAAAGTGCTTACGAATCTGGTGCAATAAAAGCTCATGTGTACGATGATGTCCCCTTGGCTCTATCCAAATGGTCTACTGCTGGAATTCAATTGGCTGTTTTTTCTTCTGGTTCCATTGCAGCTCAAAAATTGTTATTTAAATATGCCAATCAAGGTGATTTATCTTCTTTCTTTTCAGCTTATTTTGATACGACATCGGGTTCAAAAAGAGATTCAAAGACTTATTCATTAATTGCTCAAAAGTTAGGATGTGAACCACAAGAGCTTCTTTTTCTATCTGATATTCAGGCTGAATTAGAAGCAGCGTTAAATGCAGGATGTGCTACCATTCAATTGGTACGACCTGGAAATATTGCAACTTGGCATCATGCTGTAAATGATTTCTCCCAAATATAAAAACCCCGGAGTTTCCTCCAGGGTTTTAAATGAACTAATAATTTAAATGATTCCAATACCTTTTTGTCATGATTTTAAACAAAAATACACGCCAAAAAGAAATCTATTTTGTGTCTTTTCGCTGGATTTCATCCAGCTCTAATGACATTTAACCCCTCACAGGGTTAAAAATAATTCTTGTGGCATAATTAAACCAATGAATAATTATTTTAATGTTGGATCACTAACTTGCTTGTGCTTGTTTTACCCTTGCTCATCCATGTGATCAAATATGTTCCAGCGCTTAAGTCTTGGGTTGAAATATGAGTATTCAAACCATTAACTTTTACTGTTTTTACCACTTGTCCAGCTATATTTTTGATGTAGATCATTCCGTCAGTTTCATTTTTAAATTGAATGTTGACAAGATTGTTGCTAGGATTTGGATAAACACTAAATTCAGATTCAGCAGTATTTTCATTTAATCCTAAGTAAGGATCAAAATTCATACGCACCATTGGTGATGAAGAAGTGTAGTACCAAGTTTGGTCTGTGTAATCATAATAAAAAGCTGTAGAAGGTGCAGAAGACCCTGATGTCGCTGTAATTAAATCATTACTAACACCACCATCACCATAAGAACCTACCATTGCTAGATAAGATTCATTAGCTAATAAAGGTTGTGGAGTTTGTAATGTTAAAGTAATTTTCTGACCCAAATCAGCCGTAGTGATAATATACGGTAAAGATTCATCAACGAAATCAAAAACACCTGTAGCAACATTGTTGTAATATAATTTGACGAACATTTCTCCTCCAACAGCTGCAGTAGGATGAATATAGGCATCAATTCCTTTTAGGGTTGCATTGGTGAAAATATCAAACATGTTTCCTACTTCATATCCTTGCCCTGCATTTCCAATACCACCTAATATCGTGCCCTTGTCTCTTGCATAAATATTATTATTTACATCAATATTAATATTTGGTAAAGTATTATTGGTCATGTCTGGTTCTGTTTGACTTGTCATTACCCCTAATTGCACAGCATGTATTGCACTTGCTGCAGCAGGCGTAAAGGTAGTGGTACACCATAAGGTATCTAAGCTAGAAGCAGCGATGAAAGTAGGTGCAGATGTTCCTGTATAAACGCCATTGATCACTGCGCCGAAAGTTGCATCACTGATGTCTTGAACACCGATGTTTTTAACGACACCTCCAAAATTGACAGGAGCAATTTGTGCAATTGGAACTTGGTAATAAGGAAGTCTAGCTCCAAATGCTCCGTCAGTTCCCCATGCCGTTGTTTGTAGTTTTAAATCGTAATTGTCTGTTTCAACAATTTTAATATCATCAACAGCCCAATACCAACCCCAATTTCCTTGGTAGTTGATTTGTACTTTAACATTAGCTTGATTTCCTGCAACGGAAGAAATGTTAATGGAAAAAACATCTGGATTATTAGAGTTCTGTGCAGTTGGCTCTGTTCCATCTGTTACGATGAAATCAGTCCAAGTTAAACCGCCATCATTACTAATTCTCATGATTCGAGTATCTAAATAGGTTCTGTATTGCTGTTCAAATACCAAACTTACATTTGCGTATCCAGTACAATTGATTGTACCTGTATAGGTCATGTTGGCATTTTGAGCACCATTTTGACCTTGAGCATCAGAATTTATAAAAGCAAATCCATTTCCAACAGAAGTAAACAATGCTGGACTTAATGCTGGAACTGGAATCGTGTCGGCAGCTGTTGTGATAGTCCAATCTAAATATGGGGAAGAAGTATTGTCAAATGCCCAATCATTAGAATTGGAAAAATCATTCTGCCAAATGGTAATTCCTTTTGAGTTTTCTTGTTTGCTAGAAGTAACCGAGTTGGATACAAGAATGTTTTTTTTCTGAGTAGCAATATCAGTCATCTTTTTTTGTGCAAAAGAGTAACAGCTACCTAAGATTAAAAAGGCTAATAGGTAAGTATTTTTCATAATTATTTTAGTTTAGTAGCTTCTAATATACAAACATTTCTTTTTGTACGGCTGTATTTTGAAAAATTTGGCAAAAAAAAAGGACCCGAAGGTCCTTTAAAATATAGTGAGAAGATTAGTTTCTTACTACTAATTTTTGAGTAGTTACAGTTCCGTTAGAAGTAACATTTACCATGTAAATTCCATTTGCGAAATTTGATGTGTTAATATTTAAATTCTTCATTCCGTTTACAGTACCTAAGTTATTTGAATAAACAACTTTACCTGATACATCTGTTAAGACAACAGCAACAGAAGCATTTTCTGCAGTGATAGAAACATTAGCTTCATTAGCAGCAGGATTTGGATAAATATTCAATCCAAAGTTAGCATTGTTCTCATTGATTCCGGCAGCAGAGAAGTTCATTCTTACCATTGGTGTAGAAGTAGTATAGTACCAAGTAGTGTTAGTTTGGTCTAAATAATATGAAGTTTGAGCTGAAGATACACCCGCAGTTCCAACTACTAAATCATTTGATAAACCACCGTCACCGTTTGAACCAGCAACAACTAAATAAGACTCACCAGCATTTAAAGTAGCTGCACCCATGATTAGAGGGAAAGTAATGTTTGTTCCTAAATCTCCTGCAGTTAAAGTATAAGCATTGGACTCATCAACATATACAAAATTACCAGTTGCTGGGTCAATGGAGTACAATTTAGCGTAAACTTGTGCACCTGCAACAGCTGTTGCAGCAACAGTTACATCAATTGCAGTGATATCTGCAGTGGCAAACATATCGAAAATGTTTCCTACTTCAAATCCCATTCCTTGGTTGTAAGATCCACCACCGATAGTTCCATTGTCACGCGCGTAAATTTTTTGATTTACAGCAATCGTAGCAGCATTTGCAATCGTGTTGTTAGCCGGTACAGCATCAACTGCTGGAGAAGTAACACCTAAATTAACAGTATAGTTTGCAACTGTAGCAGCAGGAGTAAAAGGCACAGTACAATTTAAGGTATCAAAAGCTCCAGCAACGATTGTCGTTGCAGCAGAAGATCCAACATAAGTTCCAACAGTTGCTCCAAAAGTAGCATCTTGATTTAAAGCACCAAGGTTAGAAATAACACCTGAAAAGTCGATAGCAGTCACTTGAGCACTTGGAACTTGGTAATAAGGAAGTCTAGCTCCCCAGAAACCTGTAGATCCCCAATAAACTCCAGTAATACCTAAATCATAATCGTCTGGCGTCATTAATTTCACATTATCAACTGCCCAAAACCAGTCGTAATTACCAGTGTATTTGAATCCAATTTTCACGTTTGCTTGTCCACCAATTTGTGCAGATAAGTTTACTTGAACGGTAGCAGGATTGGTTGTATTCGTATTTACTGTCATTCCAGCATTTACTTCAATTTCATTCCAAGTAGTTCCACCATCAATACTATACACTACATAAGTAGATTCAGCATATCTTCTGTGTGATTGTTGGAAGTTAATAACTACTAAAGGTTGTGTTGACAAGTTAATACTTGCTGTTGTTACAATCTTTGCATTTTGGAAACCTGCTGCACCAGCAGCATCTGAATTGATTAATGCATAACCATTTGCAGCAGATGTAAATGCAGCTGGAGTTAATGCAGCAACCGGGATAGCAGTTAAGTTGGTAGTAATTGCCCAATCTCCACTTGTGTGAGCAGGCGTTCCGTTTGGATCATTAGAAGTTGTCCAATCCGAAGCAGTAGAAAAATCATTCGACCAAATGGTAATTCCTTTTGATTCTGTAATGATTTCTGTTTTAGATTTCTCATCTAAAAGTTGGTATTTCTTACCGTTCATTGGGCTAGTAGTCGTTTTTTGACCAAAAACTAATCCAGTGGCAAGAATACCGAATAAACAAACGTACATTTTTTTCATAACAATAGTTTAATTGATTTTCAAAGCGAAGATAATATAAACATATACAAATAACAAGAATTTAATACTTAATGTGTTCTATGGAAAAGATAATTGGATAATTCAATGAAATTATCTTTATTACCTGAAGTTTCAATTGATTCTAAATTTGCAATGGCTTTTTGTAAATAATCTTCTTGTAAGGCACTGCATTGTTTTAATATATCCCAACTAATAAATAGAGATTGTGCTTCTTGTATTTTTTCTTTTGGATCTTGAATTAATTTTATTTTCTCAAAAGCATCGCTTTTATCCTTTATCCCTCTCTCTTGAGCTAGAATAGATAATATAGTCTTTTTCTGTGCCAAGATATCCCCTCCAACTTGTTTACCAACCAATTCTGGATCTCCAAATAAATCTAGAATATCATCTTGAATTTGAAAGGCCATCCCTAAATTTATTCCAAAATCATATAACAGTTTTTGATTTTTCTCATTTGTACCACTGCAAATGCCACCGAATTGCAAAGCACATCCTAATAATACGGAAGTCTTTAGTCGAATCATCTCCAAATATTCTTCTGTTGCAACATTTTCTTTGGTCTCAAAATCCATATCATATTGCTGTCCCTCACAAACTTCAATAGCGGTTTGGTTGAAAAGTTGCAGCAGTTGGGGTAGGTGCTGCGCATCTTGTTTGGCAAGGGCTTGAATTGCTTTCACGAACATTACATCTCCTGCCAGTATAGCAATATTGGTATTGTATTTTTCATGAACGGTTTCTTTCCCTCTTCTCAATGGTGCTTGATCCATGATGTCATCATGAAGTAAAGTGAAATTATGGAACAGTTCAATAGCTATTGCAGCGTCTTTTACTTTATCCGCATTAGTCCCAAATAATTCCGCCGCCATTAGTGTCAAAACTGGTCTTATTCTTTTCCCTCCAATCTTTAAAAAATAGCGCAGCGGGTGGTATAAGTTACTTGGATTTTCAGGCAATTGAAAAAGAGCCAATTCACTTTCAATGTATTGGGTGTGTTCGTTTAAAAATTTCATTTTCTTTTAATCAGATTCAATAAATAGTTCCCATAACCACTTTTGATTAGAGGCTCTGCAATTTTTTTTAGTTGTTCCTTGGTAATGAATCCATTTCTGTAAGCTACTTCTTCAATGCAACCAATTTTTAATCCTTGTCTTTCTTCAATCACTTGAACAAATTGTCCGGCTTGCATCAAGGAAGCAAAGGTTCCAGTGTCTAACCAAGCTGTACCTCTATCCAACACAGCAACTTTTAACTTTCCCATTTTTAAATAGGCAGCATTGATATCGGTTATTTCATATTCTCCTCTTGCTGAAGGCGCTAAATTTTTAGCGATTTCAAGAACAGAATTATCATAAAAGTACAATCCAGGAACTGCATAATTGGATTTCGGATTCTTTGGTTTTTCCTCAATTGATATAGCGTTCATTTCTGCATCAAACGACACTACACCGTATCTTTCTGGATCACTTACATGGTAGGCATATACAACTCCACCTGTAGGATTGTTGTTTTCCTTAAGTAAGGCGTCCATTCCAACACCATAAAAAATATTATCACCGAGCACTAAAGCTACTTTTTCCTTTCCAATAAAGTCAGCACCTATTACAAATGCTTGTGCTAGTCCGTTCGGCACCTCTTGAACTGCATAAGTAAATGAGCAGCCTAAGGCACTTCCATCTCCTAATAATTTCTCAAATTGAGGAAGATCATGTGGAGTGGAGATGATTAGAATTTCTCTAATTCCAGCACTCATAAGTATGGATAGTGGGTAATAGATCATTGGCTTATCATAGATAGGCATCAGCTGTTTACTCACTGCAAGTGTCAGTGGGTGTAAGCGTGTTCCTGATCCTCCGGCTAGAATTATTCCTTTCATTTTTTTCGTTTAATTGTAGTTACAACCACCTAAATAAATCTTCAAAAACTCTTTTTCCCCATGGGGTGTTGGCATATTCTTTTTCAATCTTAGTCTTAAATTCAATCATGCTATAGACTTTGTTTTTTCCATAGGAAGGAGAAAGTAATGCCGGTTCTATTTGGTTTAATAGCTCTACTTTTTTCGCAAAATAGATCACACCACCATCTTCTGTCGCTATTCCAAGAATTACTCCCGGTAGACCTCCAAATCCTTCCGGACCAACAGAAGGGGTAAGGGAACTGGTGTACCAAGCGTAGATTCTGGTAGAATCATTTTTTTGATAGATTGCTTTGCGACAATTGTAGCCACTTATATCTCTTTTACTATCCGTAATTTGCCATTTTCTAGCGGCCAAAGAATCTCCGATATATACATTCTGTCCGAAAAGTGATAAAATAGACAATTGTTTTTCTCTGCTAATAAACTGGTAATATTGATTTTTTGTGGTCATCCATGACATTTCATCAGGAGCATTGGAGGGTACTGGGTTGAAATAGGATACGGTATCATTGAAGTACAGAATAAATTCTTCTGTTTTTATTTTATTATCCTCGTTGACGAATCTCTTCATTCGAGGATCATTGAAACGCTTCATTAAATTAGTCCGTCTTTCATAGGTAATCTTTCCCGTGGAATAGGTCTGACTCCATGAAGTAGTTTGCGAAATTAAGAGCAGAATAAATAGGAGTCGCCTAATGCCAACCGTTGAAATCATCTTCTTTAGTTTTATTATTATTGAATTTGTAGGTAAGCTTTATCAAGAAATATCTTGAAATAATTTTAGTGAAATTATCTGTGATTACATTTCCATTCAGTTGACGCTGCACATTTATATTTTGGTTTAATATGTCATTCGCTGTAAGCGCCAAAATGATATTATTATTCGACGTAAAAGAGCGACTGATTTCAGCATTAATTATGAATAAGTTTTTATTGTACCCATTGGCGCGTTGAGAATTAATCGAGTAACTTGCATCCCATTTGATGATGAAGTTTTGGGGTAATGTCCATTTAAAATCAACACTGTATTTCTGAGAAGAATAAGGAGTGCTTGAAGCGGAAGATAAAGAACTCACCGGACTATTAAAACTATAGAATTGGCTAATGGTGATTTCTAAGGAATCAAATTTTATATCTACATCTAAGCCACCACTTACCGCCGTGTTCTGTGTAACGTTTGCTTGATTATTTACCAAGTTGGTGTACCTGTTGTACGAAGCATTAACATTAGGATTAAACTCTAGTTTTCTATTCAATATAGGATAACCACATCCTGCGAAAACATTTGCAAATACATTTCCATCAACATTGATTGTTTTAGAAGTGGTTCGGCCAAATGAATCGTAATCTGTTGATGTCGCAAAGGCATTGTTTGTCAAACTAGCATTCATTCCAGACCAAATATACCTTCCCGTCATCGCTTGCCAGGAGTTAAAATTAAAGCGTAGATTATGAACATAGTTGGGCTTTAAATTAGGATTTCCTTGCTTGATTCTATTTGGATTGGTATTGTCAGGAACAGGTTGCAAATCAGTAATAGAAGGTTGACTTGAATTGGTGGTATAATTAAATTCAACTCTTTTACTCATACTCGGTTTGAATTGATAACTAAAGCGAGGCAGTAAATTGGTGAAGGATTGATGAATAACAGTATCTGTCACTAAATTGTTATTATCAATGTTTATTGACCTCAAACCCAATCCACCAGAAATTCTATGAGCACTTGCTTCATAAATAATTATTGCAGTTCCTTTATGCTGAATCCTGGTATTGTCGAATTGATTGGTTAAATAAAAGACACTTTGTGAATAGCTTCCATCTAGTGCTCGGTTAAATGTCTGTTTGTCCTGCTTTGAGCCCCCAAGTTCGAACAAATATTCAATTTGTGCTTTCCAATTTTTGGAAATCGGTTCCGTGTAAGTTAGAATCCCATAATGATTGTAAGAGGAATTATTATTAATTTTCTTTTGATCTATTGTGACAGTATCATTACTAAAAAAGGAATTCGTAGCAAGATTTCCATCACTTTTATTAGCAACTGTATTCACGATATACTTCAATTCAATTTCCCGTACTGGTTTTTTAAATCGTCTTCTCAAAGTAGCTTCATTTCTTAAAGTGGTCCCTTTCGAAATATTAGTATTGTTTATTTGTGTTTCGAAAGTTTGTACCAAATCTTCTCCAAGGTATTTCGCTACACTATAATTATTGGTATTGGCAGCATCGATTTGTACACTGGGTTTAAGTTCAAAATAAGTAAGTGAATCTAGGTTACTACTTATGTTAGCATTGATACGGTGTGATTGATTGATGGATTGATTGTAGGAAGAGTCTTTGGTGTAATAACTTGAATCTGCTAAGAAATATTGAGACAAACTACTTTGAGCTGCTTTCAGTCTATTGTCATAATAGGAATAATTCAGTCCAACCTTACCAGTTTTCCCGAATCGATCACTGTAATATAATCCTGCTTTTAAGGTCTGAGGAACTCCACTGGTATTTTTCTGTGAACTTTGATCCCACATACTCATTCCACTATTATCTCTCTCGTTTTCTAAACCAAATTTACTCATATCTCCCCATCCAAAATTTGATCTTGGTGTGTTCGACCCTAAGGCAAAAACGGATATTTTTTGTTTCTTATTGAATTTATTAAATAGTAATTCGCTCTCATAGAACCCATTTTTACTGATTAATCCAAGATCAGAGGCCCCTGATATCTTGCCAAAATATCCTTTTTTTGCACTGTCCTTTAACTTTAAATCCATGACTTGAATTTTCTCATCTTCTCCTACTTTTCCATTTTCGTTTTTCTTTTCATACACTTGAACGGATGCAATACCCTTTGCCCCAAGATTTTTGGTTGCAATGGTCGGATCTGTCCCAAAAAACTCATCTCCATCAACTAAAACTTGGCTTATTGCCCTTCCTTGTGAAGTGATTTTCCCTTGATCATCAATTTTAATTCCCGGTAGTTTCTTTAATAAGTCTTCGACAACGGCATTCTCTGCCACCTTGAAGGAATCGGCAACATAAACTAAAGTATCTCCATTATAATAAATAGGATTTTTATTGGCGTAAATCATTACTTCTTCAAATTCCTTGGTTTTGAAGCCTAAACGAATTCCTTTTAAATCAAGTATCGCATTGGAGGGGTTTCCAAAGATGTAGATGGTTCTTGTATCGTAACTGGGATGCTCTATTAATATTGAAAAAGTGTCCTGAACAAATCCACCAATCTCAAAAGTACCATCCTCTCTACTGTGGGTGAATTTAAGTAGTAGTGAATCTTTAATTCTTACAGCTGTAATGCTCGCATTTTTGATGGGAATACTTCCGCTAGTATCGTAGATAACTCCATGTAACTGCATCTTTTGGGCAAAAACATTTGCGCTTGAACCCAGTATCAGCAAGGTGAGAACGAGTAATAGTAATTGGATTCTTTTCATGTTTTGTAGCTGTAATAATTTTATCATTATTCGGGGACTATTTTCAGATCAAGTAACCCCTGATAGGTAAACCCATTGGATTCTCTGACTTCGGTGAAATTCACCTTTAATAAGGTTTGTTCAGCATTTTCCCCTTTGTTTTTTAATGCGTTAATAATTTTATTGTTGGGTTCGTATGCAATAGCAGAATTAAAATATTTCGTCCCTACTATGATAAATTGGTGCGATGCAGCCTCCATAAACCCCTGTAAACGTGTAGCGTATAATCCTTTTTGATTGAGAATCTCCATAGCATTTAAGAAGCTGAACTTCCTTTTTGTAGCACTCTTAAATGGTACTTGTAATAAATTTTCTTCATTGTCACTTTGTCTTTTACACGTATAAATTACTTTTCCATCTTTGTCAAAATAAGACTTTGTATCCATGCAAAAGCTAGTTTTTTCTGCAAAATGAACAAAATGTCTATTGGCACAGATCATTCCATTGGGCCCAAAATAATAACTGATGGTTTCTGCTTGTCCACTAGGATAGGTCGTTTCTTGCTGCAATTTGATGATATCTCCATTTTGATTTCCAAATCCAGAAACTTTTTTATTGATTCCATAATCATTAGCATAATTCAAACTGCCAAATGCCAAAGGATGTTCAGCTGTATCTAGAAATTCAATTGCTTTATCAAATTTTTCTTGACCTTTAAAGGCAGAAATATCTATTTGTGTGGTAGGAATATCGGTACTGGGGTCGAGTAGGGTTTCGTCTTTGTTGGTACAAGCACTTGAAAAAATAACCAACAAGAATAATAAATAAGGTATTCGACGCATATTTTTATTTTGACATTAACTTATTACGACTTTTGGATGCTAAAGTTACCCATATTTTAGTTTGAATTTTCAAGCTACATTATTAAGTGTAAAAGTAAGCTCCCTCAATTGAAAAATCAAGGTTTTTCTCTCAATTTTAGTTAACTTTTGAGTTGTAATCTTATATAAATTAGGAGCAATTATCAGATTGTTTGTTCTCTTGCTTACCTTTACGGCATGACAAAAGCACTTGGAATAGATTTTGGTCTGAAAAGAACAGGACTCGCATTGACGGATGACCATCGGATTATTGCAAGTCCCCTTACTGCGGTTGCCTCCGATGTATTAATGACTTATCTTATTCAGCTTTTTGCTAAAAATAACATCACCACAATTGTTTTAGGATTTCCAACTTCTGTTGATGGTACTGATACACATATCACTGAAAATGTTAGGCTCTTAAAAGAAGCTCTCGAGAAACAATTCATTGGAGCCGAGGTGATTTTACAAGATGAACGCTATACTTCTCAAAGAGCGATGCAAGTAATTCATCAAGGTGGAAAAGCCAAACATAAAAAGGATAAGGGCTTGGTGGATACCATTAGTGCAACTTTAATTCTTCAAGATTACCTCGCGGGTGTGTAATTTTAAATTTCTATGCTTAATTTTGTCTTTTAAAAATTAAAAAATGATTTTGCCAATTGTCGCTTATGGCGATCCGGTTTTAAAAAAGTTAGCAACTGAAATAGAGGCTTCTTATCCCGAGTTGACAACGCTTATTGCCAACATGTTTGAAACCATGTATAAAGCCAAGGGTGTTGGATTAGCTGCACCTCAAATCGGATTGGGCATTCGTTTATTTATAGTTGATGGAGCACCTTTTGCCGATGAGGAAGGCGAAGCGCCAGATCCAAAAGCGGCAGGGATTGAACACTTCAAAAAGGTAATCATTAACCCAATTATTGAGGAAGAAACTGGTGATATGTGGTCCTTTCAAGAAGGCTGTTTATCAATTCCTAAAATACGCGAAAATGTATTTAGACGCGATTCTATATTGCTCACTTATTATGATGAAAATTGGAATTTTCATGAGGAAAAGTTTGATGGATACGCTGCACGAATTATTCAGCATGAGTATGATCACTTAGAAGGTGTACTTTTTACGGATAAATTAACTCCTCTTAAAAAGAAATTAATTCAAAAAAGATTATCAAATATCTCAATCGGTGCTATTGAGGTAGATTATAAAATGAAATTTAATACGAATAAGAAATCTAAACTTTTATGAAACAATTATTTTACTTCAGCTTTCTTTCCTTAGGGATATTTTTAGCGGCGTGTACTTCTTCTGACAACTCCAATTCAAAAAATCATGAGGCATTGATCAAATCAATAAGCGCTATGGAGGATTCCATTATGTCACTTCAACGAGATCCAGCCCAAGCAAACAAAATTCCTAGTTTGACGAATATTGAATTAATAAACCGCTTGTTAGCATTTTATCATGCTTATCCAAAGGAAGATTATGCAGCAACTTGTTTGATGAAAGTCCATATTAAATATTCTGATTTGAATGCACATGAAAAGGCGCTTGCTTATGGAGATACTTTACTTACATCTTTTCCAAAATTTAAGAATCGAGATTTTATTATAGAGAGTATGGCGTCGACTTATGATCTTTTAATTACACCTAGAGATACCGCTCAAGTAAGAAAATATTATAATCTTTTACTAAAAGAACCCACCTTAAGCAAAGAGAAAAAAGCAGATGTTTTAGCACGTTTAAAGCATATAGAAATGACATTATTTGAATATATTGACTTTCAAACGACACCTCTTGCAAAATAGCTTATCGAATTTTTCGCTGTTAATGTTATGTTAATTTTTTTATTGTCGAAAATTTGAATGTACATTTGATAAAAAAACACAACTATGAAAAAATTATTTTTAAGCTTTAGCTTGTTGTTTGTCGCTTCATTAGCAATGAACACAGTATCTGCTCAAATTGAAAAAGGAGCAAAAATTGAGTTTTCTAAGGAAACTCATGATTATGGAAATATCAAATATGATGGTGATCCTTATTGTTCATTTGAATTTAAAAACACTGGTAATGAGCCATTAATTATTTCAAATGCTAAAGGTTCATGTGGATGTACAGTACCTGAGTGGCCGAAAGAACCAATTGCTCCAGGAGCAAAAGGAGCTATTCGTGTAAAGTACGATACTAAGCGTCCAGGCCCAATCAACAAAAGTGTAACCATTACTTCCAATGCTATCAACAGCCCAGATATGATTATTCGTATTAAAGGTGAAGTTGGTCCAGCTCCAGAAGGTGGTGCTCCAGTGAATACATCTGGTGCTCCAACAGGAAACTAATTAATATTGAATTAAGTGAAGGTCGTTTGAAAGAACGGCCTTTTTTATTGCTCAAAAAATTGCCAAATAGGATCTTGAGGTACTGGAGCAATTACTGTAATCGGTTCTTGATTGGTAGGATGGTTAAAGGATAACTCTCTTGCATGCAAACAAATGGACCCGTCCGGATTAGAGCGCTTCGCTCCATATTTTAAGTCTCCTTTAATAATGCAACCAATGCTTGACAATTGCGCCCTGATTTGGTGATGTCTTCCTGTTTCTAAATGCACTTCTAGAAGGTGATAATTATCAGAAGATTTAATCCATCTGTAACTTAATTTTGCTTCCTTGGCCCCCAGAGTTTTTGCAGTAGAAATATAACTTTTGTTTTGCTTTTCATTTTTTTTCAGGTAATGAATTAATTCCCCATTTTTTTCAGCAGGTAATTTATCTACAATGGCCCAATATACTTTGTGCGTATCCTTTTCTCGAAATTGAGCATTCAAGCGCTCCAAACCTTTGCTTGTCTTTGCAAAAACGACAGCGCCGCTGGTAGGTCTGTCTAGTCTATGAATTACCCCACAGAAAACATTACCCGGCTTGTTGTATTTTTCCTTCAAATAAGCTTTAATCGCATCCGGAAGTGTAGCATCTCCCGTTTTATCCCCTTGAACAATTTCTGAGGGCATCTTATTTACCACTATTACATGGTTGTCTTCGTATAGAATATTTTCAGGCTTCAAGTGGCGCTTTGTTAGAGGAGTTTTTGGTATTGTATTTACGGTTCATTAATGCAGCTAATAGCGTCAATAAAAAGAATAGAATTATAGTGATGGTGAGCCATCCAGGAAATTTACCCAATCCATCTCCTTGTGCGTATGAATGCAGTCCAACCAACATAAAATTAACCCCGAAAAAGGTAAATAAGATCGCTGAGTAGCCCCAAAAAGACACCACATTAAAAACGAATTTGCTTTTTAATCCTGGAATATAACGCAAATGTAATATGATAGCGTACACTAAAACGGAAACTAATGCCCATGTCTCTTTTGGGTCCCAGCCCCAATATCTACCCCAAGATTCATTGGCCCAAACCCCGCCTAAAAATGTTCCTACGGTTAACATAAATACTCCAATAGTCATTGTCATTTCTGAAATGTAGGTTAATTCTGTGATGTTGCGCGTTACTATTTTACCGTTCGTATCTCCTCTAAAAATGTAAAGAATAAGATTCAGTAAGCCTAAAATACAAGCCAGTCCTAAAAACCCATAACTTCCTGTAATAATCGCAACATGAATCATGAGCCAATATGATTTTAATACCGGTACTAAAGGTGTGATTTGTGGATTTAATAAATTCATTTCACTCACTATGATCATCATGGCTGCTAAAATTGCTGTTCCAGGAAGGACAATTTCGTTCTTTTTTGAAAAAAGAAATCCTGCAACCATCGTAACCCATGCGATGAAAATCACCGCTTCATATCCATTACTCCATGGTGCATGACCTGAAATATACCATCTCATTCCAAGTCCGGCGCCATGGTAAATAAAGATTAATAACAAGAGGTAGAAAAATACTTTTCTAGTGACATTAATGATTTTGGTTATTCTAGATCCAATTTTTAAAAATACAGACAAGTAAAATAATAGGAGAAGTAAAATTCCAGAATAAAGGTAAACCTTCCAGGTATTTTTGAATATTTCCATGTTATTGTAGCTGATTTCTATCTTCACCTTTCCCTCACTTGGCACCACTGCTGCCCCAACTTTTCGTTGGAATTTTTTAATTTGATTGAGTAGATCTTGCGCAGCACCATACGACCCAGATGTAGCCGCCTTATCAATTGCAGAAAGATATTGTAAGGTTTGTGGTGATGAAACGGAATCAACTTTCATCAATTCCATATCCATTGGGATGAACCATTTATTATTCTTATCACCAATTTTTGGGATAATCCGCATGTATTGCCAAGTGAAAATCAAATTCATAACCTCAAATCTATCGATCAGTATGATTAATTTTTTATCGAATTCATCTCGTTGTGATTCTAATTTTTGGTGTGCTACTTTATATTCTTTAAGCCATTTAAAATTTCCATCTTGACGCGTCAAATCAATAGTACTCGCATACGACTCTAATTTCAAGCGTTCTCTCAATGCACTTGGAATCGAAATTATTTTTTCATTCATCCAATGTTTAGGATACATGTGCATACTCATAACTGTCTGAACTGCATTGTATTCACTGTATGTTTTTCCTCCATGAACTTTTCTCAACAATTCATCACACAAGGAATGAAATGGAACAATGCGTCCTTCATAATTTTGAATGAGAAGAGACGCTAGTGCATCTGAATGTTCTTCGTTAATAATATGATAAATAGCATTGGTATTACTTTCATTACTGTGCGCATGATCTTGAGCGTAACCAGTAAAAGACAAGGTAACAAGGGCAAAAAATATTCCTATTTTTTCACGTTGACTCTTTAAAATTCCTAGTTTATTATTTAAATCTTTAAATCTACCTGTTCTAGAGAAAAGCGATAAGACCATTCCAATGGCCATAAGCAAATATCCTAAATAGGTGATGTTAGTCCCTAACCAGTCATGATTCACACTTAATCTTGTTCCTTCTTCATTTTCTGGTGTTTGCGGATTATCTAAGTCGTAACTAGATTGAAAAAATCGAAAACCACTGTAATCTGTTACATTATTCATAAAAACTTTTCGATCACTTGTGTAGTTGTTTTTCTTATCGATAATTCTAATCTCACTTTCAAATGAGGATGGAGATTCAGATCCTGGGTAGGTTTTTAAAGTAAAGCTTTTGCATCCCACCGCGAAAGGTAAAGGCATTCGAATGGATCCATATTCTAATTGAACTAAAAGACCATCTAAAGAAATTCTTTTGGGTTCTGGAAGTGTTCCAAGGCCACCCTCTAACTGAACTATTTTTGAGTTTTTACCACATTTAACTTCAACAGTTAGATAATCAGCACCTTTATTTTTTATACCTGTTTCAAATAGTGTTTTGCGTGCATGTTGGATAATTTGTTTCACAACGAATTGCTCTTGACCAGACTGGTATAAAGTTCGGGTTTTCAACTCCTCCCATTGGTTCAATGCAACTTGTGTATAGGCACTATCCGGAATTGGCGCACCAGTTTGTCTTGCTTTTTGCATCTCTGTCATGGCTAAATAACGCAGGGGAATATTTGTTTTAATTAAAAAATCATTTCCGGTTTTTTTAATCTTTACTCCTGATTGATTCAATTCTGCATTGTAAGCAATAGGAATCGATCCCGCCAAGAAGATTTCATGTTCTCCTACATAATTAGACTTCATTCCACCTACTACGATATCTAGGATGGCACCCTTGTCTTTCTTGTCAATAATGATGGTATCTATTGCTCTACTTTTAAAATCAACATAATTGATTTCAATTACCTTATTCCCAAAAGACATTTCATGTTCAAAATTATTATTGGTGATAGGCGACATAAAATGATTGTAAACTTCGGTTTGGTCTTTTTTCCCATCACTTGCATAGACCAATAAATGAGGGTCTCCAGTGAGAATATAATCTACAACAGTGCCTTCGCGAATAATCATTTGGCCTTCAAAGCTATAATATCTGGTGATGGCCGCGCCAATCATAATGATTAAAAAGGCAAGATGAAAACTTAATGTGGCAATTTTTTCTTTTTGGAACATGCGATAATTTATGATATTTGAGATCAATCCAAAGCATAAATAAACCAGCAAAAGGGTAAACCATGTTCCATTATATACTAGGATTCTAGCTGTTTGAATTCCATAAAGTGATTCTAAAAAAGTTGCTGCACCTATTGCAATAAGAAAAACAAAGAGTCCCATTGCAATGTAGCGCATTGCAAATATTTGCTTAAAAAGGCGATCCATCATATCCGATTTTTATAGTGCAAAAATAAGCATTGCTTTGGGGATAAAAGGAATTATATTTGTTTTTTATAGTTTATTGGCCTGAAAATGACACAGTATTATTTGAGTATCTATTTCTTCATTTTTTTCATCAATGGATTGTTGGGTCAAATTTTAAAATTAGACTCCGTCCGAATGCAAAATACACAGGTGAGTTCTGGAACGCTGCGCACCTTTCAAGCGCAAAAAAATGGAAGTATAAGAAATGTCGATATTTGGCTTCCTGAGCAATATTCTAGTCAACAGAAATATGACGTAGTGTATATGCATGATGGACAAATGCTTTTTGACTCTACATTAACTTGGAATCATCAAGAATGGAAAGTTGATGAGGTCTCCGAGGACTTGATGCATGATGGTAAAGTCAAACCTTTCATTGTTGTCGGCATTTGGAATGACCCCGCTAATAGGTATGCTGAATTTTTCCCGGAAGCTGTTTATCCTGATTTAGACACTGCATTTTCAGGATTTTATATGCGAAACTTATGGAACGAAAAGTTAAGAGCTGATTCTTATCTTAAGTGGATAGTGGATACCTTAATCCCCTCTGTTCAAATCGAAGTATCGTGTAATGTAGGTCAGAACCACACTTTCATGATGGGATCCAGTATGGGTGCTGTGATTTCTTTGTATGGGATGTGTGAATATCCAGAAGTTTTCGGAGGCGTTGCTTGCTTATCTTTCCATGGTCCCATGGTGAATAGCAACATGCTTCAAGAGGATCACTTAAATAAAATTATGACCCCATTTATCAATTATTTAAAAGTTAAACTTCCTTCCCAGCGCGATCACTTTATATATTTAGATCGTGGGGGAAAAGATTTGGACAGTTGGTATCCACCTTACCATAAACTCCTATTGCATTATTTATCAAAAAAGTACAATGCAAGTCATTTGGTTTCTAGTGTTTTCGAAGAATCTGGTCACAATGAAAAGGATTGGTCGAAGCGCTTGTCTATTCCCCTGAGTTTTTTATTACGATAATTGTATCAACAAAAAAACCACCGATCAAAGATCGATGGCTCTTTATATAGTGCCGTCTCTAACTATCCGATCGGATCGGGAAGAAAGAAACGTGAAAGGGCTCGAAAGCCCTATAGTCTTACATCATTCCAGGCATTCCACCTCCCATGCCGCCCATTGCAGCACCAGGATTGTTTTCTTCTGGTTGATCAGAAATAACACATTCAGTTGTTAATAGCATCGCAGCAATTGAAGCTGCATTCTCTACTGCAATACGAGTAACCTTGGTAGGATCAATTACTCCTGCCTTATATAAGTTCTCATATTTTTCAGTTCTTGCATTGTAACCGAAATCATCTTTTCCTTCTTTTACTTTTTGAACAATAACAGCTCCTTCTCCACCTGCATTTGCAATAATTTGTCTTAAAGGTTCTTCCGCAGCTCTTTTTACAATGGCAATTCCAGTCATTTCATCGTCATTCAATCCTTTAAGTTTGTCTAAAGTTTCAATAGCACGAATTAAAGCAACGCCTCCACCGGGAACAATTCCTTCTTCAACCGCAGCGCGTGTTGCAGCTAAAGCATCATCAACTCTGTCCTTTTTCTCTTTCATTTCCATTTCTGTTGGAGCACCAACAAATAAAACAGCTACTCCACCTGCAAGTTTCGCTAAGCGTTCTTGTAATTTTTCTTTGTCATAATCTGAACTACTAGCCTCAATTTGCGCGCGAATTTGTGCAACTCGAGATTTAATATCTGCTTTAGTTCCTTTGCCATTAATTATAGTAGTATTGTCTTTATCTATTTCAATCTTTTGAGCAGTACCCAACATATCCATAGTGACATTTTCTAAAATCATACCGCGCTCTTCAGAAATCACTTGTCCACCAGTTAAGATGGCTAGATCTTCTAACATTGCTTTTCTTCTATCACCAAATCCAGGCGCCTTAACAGCAGCAACTTTTAAAGATCCACGAAGTCTATTCACAACTAAAGTACCTAATGCCTCGCCATCAACGTCTTCTGCTATAATAAGTAAACCTTTTCCTGCTTGAACTACTGGTTCTAAAATTGGCATTAATTCTTTCATACTTGAGATTTTTTTCTCGCAAATAAGAATCAATGGATTTTCCATTTCAGTGATCATTTTATCAGCATTGGTAACAAAGTAAGGAGATAAATAACCTCTGTCAAATTGCATTCCTTCAACAGTTTTCATTTCTGTCTCTGTTCCTTTTGCTTCTTCAACTGTGATTACTCCATCATTACCTACCACCTTCATTGCTTGAGCAATAAGTTTCCCAATGGCTTCATCGTTATTAGCTGAAATTGTCGCAATTTGTTGAATCTTACTGTTGTCTGATCCAACTTCTTGAGATATTTTTTTAAGATTCTTAACTACCTCAGCAACTGCTTTGTCTATTCCTCTTTTCAAATCCATTGGATTCGCTCCGGCCGCAACATTTTTTAATCCTGCAGTAATTATTGCTTGCGCTAAAACGGTTGCAGTAGTGGTGCCATCTCCAGCAATGTCAGCAGTTTTAGAAGCTACTTCTTTTACCATTTGAGCTCCCATGTTTTCAACAGGATCTTTTAATTCTATTTCCTTAGCAACTGTAACACCATCTTTTGTTACATGTGGAGCGCCAAATTTCTTGCTGATTACAACATTTCTTCCTTTCGGTCCTAAGGTTACTTTCACAGCATTTGCTAATGCATCTACACCTGTTTTTAATTTCTCTCTTGCCTCTACATCAAATAATATGTCCTTTGCCATTTTTTCTTTTTTTAAAATATACCGTAAATATCAGATTCTCTCATAATCAAAAAGGTTTTGCCTTCAATTTTTATTTCTGTTCCAGAATATTGACCAAAAAGAACGGTATCACCAACTTTAACATTCATGGGCTCATCTATCTTGCCCTGTCCTGCGGCAATAACAATTCCTTTTAAAGGTTTTTCTTTTGCTGTATCTGGAATGAAAATTCCACTCGCTGTTTTTTGTTCTGCTGGCGCTGGTTCTATTAGAACTCTATCCGCCAAAGGTTTAAATTTTATCGACATATATTATTTATTAATCTTTAGTGCTTTGATCCGAACGAATTTTGTACCAAATAAAATCATGCGACAAATATGCATCTTTTTAACTTGACTTAAAATAAAAATGTCAGTATGCGTGACATACTGACATTTAAAATACGTTTTATGGCAAGGAAATTATTTTGGATTATTTCCCCCTCCGTTATTCTGTCCTTGTGGATTTTGACCTTGTGGATTTTTTTCTTGCCCTTGTTGCGTTCCTTGTTTTTGAGTATTGGAAATAGCTTTTGGTTGACGCATAGTAATGACAATACTAGCAACTACTATAATACCCGCTAAAGACCAAGTGAGTTTATCAATAAATTCATTTGTTTTTTTTACACCACCCAACTGAGATGCTGACCCAAAGTCTGTACTTAATCCTCCACCTTTTGGGTTTTGAACAAAAATTACTAAGGTTAATAGGATACTCGCGATGATAATTAAGATTGATAACAGGATGTCCATGATCTATTTATTTAAGTTTTTTGTAATATTTCTTATTTGGGATGCAAAGAAACTCTTTTTTTCGGGAAAAATCAAAATTAATTGCTCGTAAACTGATATTGCCTTAGGATAATTTCCTTGAAGCACAAATATTTTTGCTAAAGTTTCACTTACAGGAGTCCTATTTTCATCGATACTTTCTTTTGCCTTTTTAATAGGAGAGAAAAATTCTCGTTTCGGTTTTTCAATAATATCTATTCGAGGCCTTTTGAATTCAATCTTGTTTTCAGCTGCACTAGTACCTGAGTTCAACCAATCCAAGAATGATTTTTCTTGTGAAATATCTAGACTAATAATTTCAATTTCTTCTGAAGTTTCAATTAATGCTATTTCTTTCTCAATCGTTTCCTTTTTAAGGAGCGCAGCCTCATCTGCTAAAAGTTCTTTAGTAAATTGGGCAGCTGCAACGCTCGTATTAATCAAAGTTGAGATCGCGTCATCGGTTTCTGTTTTGGACTCAGACGGCCCCTCCGTTTCAATTACAAGTTCTTCAGATCTTTCTTCTTCTATTGCCGTATCTTCTGGAATTATTATTCTTGTTTCAGTTGAAATAATTACCTCTTCTTTTTCTTCAGTGGGCTCTTTTAATAATTGATACAGAATAAATCGATTCGAAATCTTGAAGGCATGTTGTCGTAATTCTTCTTCTAATTGGATATGCCCATTAGCCTTTAATCCTTTTAAATAGCTTAATGCAAAAGAGGATGCATAGGGATATATTGCCACCAATTCCTTGAATTCAAGAGTCAATTTATCGTCAAGCGTTTCACTTTCGAATAGGTGTAAATTGATGTTGGTTTTATTCAGCATTACCAATTACTCATTAATTTATTAATTACGTCTTGAACTACTTGTTCGCTTATGGTATTCAATAACTCCGCTTCAACCTCTGATAAATTCGTTTTTGAATCAAAATCAGCAAATCTTGTGCTGTTTAATGTAAATGTTTCCGCCTTTGGTTTGTTGGCATCAATGGTAAACAATATGCTGATTGTCAATCTGTTTTTGGAAGCATTATCACCGCTCTGTATGGCAATCGGATTGACTTGGTAGCTATTGATTATTCCTTCAATCTTAAGCTCAGCTAGTTCTTTCTTAGTTGCTAAACTTAAGCGGGTATTGTTTTGAATTCCATCTTTAATTTTTTCAGACATCTGTGCGCCAAAATACAAAGGGCAATTGGGAGCATTTATAGTCAGCGTAGTCAAGTGAAAAGATTGCCATTCTGATGGCATCCCACCAGTATCTTTAAATCCAACACTACTTGGCCAGCAGGAAGTGAGCAATGAAATCAAACATAAAGCAATCAATTGTTTCATAAATCTATAAGATTATATTCTTTAATCTTTCTGTATAATGTCCGTTCAGAAATTCCTAATTCACTTGCTGCATATTTCCTTTTCCCTCGATGTTTGTCCAGTGCTTTCTGAATAAGTT
>Ga0304728_1000438_pt1 | contig 35544 bp, 46 predicted proteins | sample C_130625_MF_Meta_FD_190476 | JGI IMG/M metagenome (GOLD analysis project Ga0304728, IMG submission 190476) | Freshwater microbial communities from Lake Croche, Canada to study carbon cycling - C_130625_MF_MetaG (v2) (version 2) | ecosystem: Environmental > Aquatic > Freshwater > Lake | place... | reverse complement strand
ACAAAGGATGCGTCACGTGTCGGAGCTGCTGTCAACACGGATCACTTTTCGGCATCCTGGGGAATGGGAACGATGATTGTGCCCCGAACAAAAGCGTATGGAACTGCGCGAATGAGCCGGATACATCATCACCTCAGCATGGATCACAAAAACAGGGCGCTTTTTCATGCTTACCAACAGATGATGGACATTGGCACGCGCATTCTCGGCCTTCCTGAAGTGGTCATGTATTCTGCAAAAATCAAGTACAAGGAATTCAACGAATCCAAACTTACACGAGGTGCAGTCCGAAACGGAATCAAAGCAAACTGCATCTTTCAGGCGTGCCGAGAACATAACATTTCGAGAAGCACGAAAGAAATTGCGGATGCATTTGGAATTCCTGTAAAGGACCTTTCGAGAACTACGGAAATGTACCAGGAGCAGGTTCCAGACGCCGAGGTTCACGTAATGACGTCGGCTCACCTTATTCCCAGATTCTTCAACGAAATTGACATTCCAGATTCTGAAAAAGGGAAGATTAAAATGAAAGTCGTCAGACTTTGCAAAGAGCTTGAGGATTCTGTGGATTTGATGGGGAGGACGCCAAAGGCAATTGCGTGTGCGGTGATTTTTGTAGTGTTGGCGGGGGCGATTGATAGAGGGACTGTGTGCAAAATTTGTGATGTTTCGGGTCCGACACTTTCGAAAATTGAAACAATAGTAAGGTCAGAACTTAAGGAGAAGAATCTATTATAATGTATGCCTCTTCTTTTCGTCTCTACACCGTGTTACGGTGGAATTTGTCTCCAGGCCTATGCCGAATCTATGCTTCGTCTCCAGAGAACGTGCGCACTGAACGGGATCAATATGATGCTCGACACGACCGAAAATGAATCACTCATTCCCAGGGCCCGAAATATTGCAGTTGCTCGATTTTGTCAAAAGACACAGGCGACCCATTTTCTCTTCATTGACGCAGATGTTCATTTTGATCCCGAGTCCGTCATCCGACTCATCAAGGCGGATCACGACGTTTCGGTCGCATGCTATCCCAAGAAAGTTGTCATGTGGGACCAGTCAGAAGCTGAGGTTAAAAAGGGGTCCACAAAAGACCTGGCTCGAATCTCTGCGTCGCTCGTCATGAACTTCAAGTACGCAAAGACGCAGATGATCGACGGGTTTGCCGAGGTTCTGGACGGCCCGACTGGATTCATGTTGATTAAACGCGACGTATTTACAAAAATGTTTGAAAAATATCCGGAACTCAATTGTGTCAACGATCACCAGAATAAAGATCTCGATACGTATTTTGCGGTTTTCGATTGCATGATTGATCCAGTTTCTCGGAGGTACTTGTCCGAAGATTATGCATTTTGTCGCAGATGGCAGCAAATGGACGGGAAGATTTTCGCAGACTGCACGACGACTCTCGGACACGTTGGAAACTTGAGATTCTACGGAAAGCTCGAGGATCGTATTAAAGTTAGCACGAGTGTATGATATAGGAAATGACCACTAAATCTATAGTCGTACTATCTAATGAGATACGGTATGGGAAACGACATGAAAACGATAGTCTTTTTGTAATTCGAGGAAAATATCAAAGAAATAATACATGGAGCGATGGTTCCAGAATGGCTCTATTAGATACCATATTAAAAGAATGGAAAATTGGACCCGTATATCTTATTTGTTTGGATCACATTGGTGAGGTACATGTATTTGATGGTGCTCATCGTATTGAGACTCTAGTAGATTTTCATGATAATAAATTTTCTATAAAAAAAGCAAACTCTGAGACGCTAAACTGGGATACAAGTTGTGTCAAACAATTTGAAGGAATGTATTTTAAGGACCTTCCTCATCAATACAAGAGGATAGTTGAAGATTACTCGTTAAACATTAACTACATAGAACCTGATCTAAATCCCGTCGAACTCGCAACTTTATGGGTGCGCCTAAATAATTCGGGAGCCAAACTCAATCAATATGAAATGTATATTCCTATATACTATGATTTGTATGAACTTCTCAAAGAAGACGTGGTTAAAAATTGGGAAAATACTAGCATTGCAAATAAAAAATCTGACAAAAACAAAAGGGGTGAAACGTCTGTAAATCTTATGACATTACTTGCACTAAGTCAGAGAACCTTGCCAAAAAAATATGACAAAAAAGTTTACATGGAATGGAGATCCGAAATCTTAGGAAAAACGACAACTGAAATTGATACCAATTTTTCTATCAAGAAAGACGAAATATTAGATAATCTTAAAAATTTACGTCGTGCTTATAAATTTTTGGCTGATAATGACCTAGTAAAAAACCATGGATATATCAGAACTGAGTTTATGATTATTATTGGGAGAATTGCATATTGGTTTAAAAATCCGACCTATTTGTCTAGAAGTAAGGAAGATTTAATCGAATATATCAGATGTATTCTTGAGACTACTGCCGAATCAAAATACGCCAAATACGGTGTCAAAGAATCAAATATAAGGTATAAAAATGGTTTACTAAAGGATGTTGATATATGCATTTCTGATATTTTTAATACTAATTATGATTCTAGAAAATTTACACCCGCGCAGAGAGAATCCAAACTTGTTGAACAGAAACACATATGCCCGATGTGTAATTGCGTAATTAAATTTAACCAACCTGTCGAGTGTCATCACAAAAAATCTTTTGCAGAAGGTGGAAAAACAACCATGGACAATTTAGCTGTTGTTCACGAAGATTGTCATAAAAAATACCACTTAAACTCTAGCCACCCCATTTAACAAATGCACGTATGCATGGTCACCCGAAACAAGTCTATAAGCGCGACGACTCTCCACACGTCGATGAACCTTCATGCAATGTGTATGCAGCGCGGAGTCAATCTCGAGATTCATTTCGTCGAAGACAAATCAAACCTCACAAAACTTATAAAAACTGGTGAACGCATTTTCTGGATGGATTACGGAACAAATTTGAATACCGAAGAACTTCATCGTGTAATTGATCCGTTTGATCAGGGTGTCAGCGTCCTCGTCTTTCCGTCAGTCAAAGAAGGAATTGACTGGGACATGTTTGCCAAAAAAACAAAAGAGGGATCCACTGAGCCTGCACACCAACGCGCGCTAACATTCGACACTGAAGTCGGAAAGAAGATTTCTGAGGGAGTCTACGAATGTACGAAAACATCTGCGCGCGTCTGGGTAATGGATTCAAAGCCGGTCGACAAGAAGATTCGGGGCGGAAAGACCCCAATCAACCTTCCACTCAACGCAATGTTTGAGTGTCTCATTCTTAATGGCGTGAAGGTTGCTGCAGCCACAAATGCAAATATAGTCTGTCACTACGTCCACGAATGTTTCGGAAACATCCTCGAAGCATCTGGAGTGTCTATAGTGCCTTAGAGAAATGAATCTCATATAAACAAATGGAAACCTTTATAATCAAATCATGGGGAGCCGATACTGTCAATCGGTTCCCGGGACCTCAACCTGTTTCGATCGAGAGGCGGCATTTTCCCCTTCTCGAGCGACAACCTTATTTCGTATGCGAAAAAACAGATGGGATCCGAAATCTTCTCGTCAATTTTGAAGGATCGACGTGTCTCGTGAATAGATCATTCGAAACGAAACTAGTAAAGGTTCGAATTCCCAAGGATACCATTTTGGACGGAGAGCTCGTAGTTTGTAAAAATGGAAAATGTCTTTTCATGGTTCACGATGCTGTCGTTGTCAAGTCTGAAAATCTCGTACAGAGACCACTCGATTACCGTCTCGAAGCTGCACGCAAAGCGATTAAAACAATTATAAAAACTGCACATGCGGAATTTGAAATTCGGGTCAAGACGATGTGGCCTCTCGAGTCCATAAAAAATGTGCCTACCGAATTTGAGTACGAGACGGACGGTCTTGTATTCACCCCCATTCAAGAGCCTATCAGGACAGGAACCCATGAGACGATGTTCAAATGGAAGCCTCGCGAGCGAATTACAATCGACTTTTCGATAGTTGATGGAAAGAAACTGTACGTGCAGGATAGGGGGATTCTGTACCTTGAAACGGAGCTTTCTCGGCGAGTCCAAATTCCAGATGGAACAATTGTCGAATGCGGCTACGGACAGTTGGGCTGGTTTGTGGAAAAGATTCGGACCGACAAGACGTATGCGAACAACCGCAGAACGTATTTCAGAACAATTATAAATATCCGAGAATCAATCACGCTCGACGAGTTTTACCGGTACCACGCCATGTAAAATGGCCCGTCCAGGGTTTCGGGCGTTGGAACTTCGCGGACGCTCTCGTCATCCTTGATGTACCACTTGTCGTAGCGCCGAACCAAAAGCATGTAGTGTCCACCGTTTCTGACACCACTGTGAATTATACACGAAAAGAGCCGGAGTCCCTGGAATTCAAGGGGAATTTTAACCGGGAATTTATTCATGTACATTGAAAATGAAACTCCAAGGACCCGTGGCCATTCAGATATACTGTTCCTGAGAGCTGCGCATTCATGCACCTGCCCGGAATTGTCCACGTAATTTTCAAGAGAAACTGGATCGTTTCTCTCAGCGACCAAGTTTTCGAGCGAGTCTTCTTTATTCACGTCGATAATCAAAACGGTAAATGGATTAATCTTTGTCGTCTTTCCGCCCGACCACGCCACCTCTTGTGTCTCCTTCCCATTGAATATTCCCTGAATGAGTTTTTTACCGAGAGACTTTTCAAAAACATCCAATAGTATGAGAACAACTTCTTGGGCATCGTGCTGACCTCGTGTAAACTCCGGGAACTTTGCCCTGAATGCTTTGAGAAGGGCGGATGGGTTCACCGGGCCCTTCTCATGGATCCGAAAGAGGCTCATTGCAAGCTCTCTGTACTCTTTTGTAATGTCACAAGGTCCGTCGTAGGGTGTTTCGAAGAAATATTTAGAGAGCGGAGGGACGTGTGCGAGACACTGGACTGCTGTAGAAAAATAGCACGTATTTCCCAGATTGACAATTCCTCTCATCCTGATTAGTAAATAGAGAAAAGAACCGTAGAATGAACACGATGAACATAGACCAAAGAATGGCCGCCCCACAGAGCCAAGACCTTTTCAACGAATGGGAGCCTCTCATTCAAAAGTACAAAAATTCCGAAAATGTTGAAATGGAAATTCGTCTGGGCCGGCAAAACAAGACGTCGTTTGACACAAATGTCGGAAAGGACACATTTGAAAACATATTCCGGGCGCTCATGAAGTACACCGGATGGGAGACGAGCAGGCATTCCAAGGCGACAGTGTACTACTTTGTCGGATCGAAACGCCTGACAATAGACGAAGAGTCTGACGAACAAGATGGATGCACAAAGACCAAGGTTTGCAATGAAGATTTTACAATTCAGAATTCGAAATACGATATTCGGCTCGGTATTTCGACTGAAACTCCGTGGGAGTACGACGGTGAAGAGGTGAGCACCGAACAAAGGGACAAGGAGCGTTGGTCTTTTGTTCGAAAGAATTTGTCAATTGATTTGACAATCATAAAAGGAACGCCGGACGACAAGGATTCGGACGACGACACAGTCTACCAGGTTGAGCTCGAGATTATCGATCCAAGGAGTCTGTCCAGCAAGAGTGAAATTTACAATATTCTTCACAAGGTTTTTGATATTCTTAAGCTTTGCGCTTAATTCGTCCAGTTGCGCCCGTCGGGGATGCTTTTGAGACGACATTTGCATTCCATCGCTCTTTGAGCTTTTTCAATTTCGCGGCAGTCATTTTCTCTTTGAGTGCCGCGCGAATTTCATTCCATGTCCAGTTCCTTGCAGTGTTTAGTCCGAGCTTCTCGAGTGTATTTGAAAAATTTACCGAATTTCGAGGTATTTTATAAACGTAATTTACACGGGTGTTTCGGGGTTTCATGACGCGCGGCGATCGCTTCGGAACGACTGGGCTTGTTCGTCTCGCAGGAGAACGAGCAGGAATCTTTCGAGTTTCACCTGTTACAATGTTTTCGAATGTTTTTGCAGGGCTTCCACGGTTTGCAGGGACGCGTACACCAATCCATGCGTTGATGGCTTGTTTTACATTTTTGTTTGAAGGCCGGGGGCTCTTGTACAGCAACTCAGTCACAAACTTTCGATAATCGTTCACGACATTTGATGGCATCCAGTTTGGAATTTTTATTTTTGCCGCAAATGAATTCTTTCGTACATTTTTCATAAAATTTGCGTACGCCTTGTTGACCGTCGCCTTGAGAGGGTTGCCTCGCGCGCCCTTTGGCAAGTTTTTATAAATTTGCAAAAACTTTTTTTCGTTCCCTATTGTGTATGCGTTTCCGAGATTTTGTTTTAACTGAAGAGCGTACTCGAGCTCTTTATTAAAGTTGTTGTTCACTGATGCACTTTTTGGAGGCGACGCTTGTTTTTCGGGATGAAGAATTCCGTAAATTACACCAAACTGATTTTTAGAATTAAGTTTCTTAAATTCATTCAACTGATTTGCAGGAACAACCTTTGCAAAAATTGCATTCTTTTCATCAGTCGGAAAGGTGGACCACTCACGGGTCGTCAGCCCATGTTTGAATCGTCTGACGCGATAGTTTGTCAGAAACTTGTATTTAATGTCACCGACCGTAATGTTAAATGATCCTGTGCGGGCTGGATTTGTTTTTGATTGTATGTAATTTATAATTTGAGAAATTTGCATTTTGTTACTGACTTGTGCAATATTCTGGTTTCTTGCAACTGCAATGAGCTGGTCCTTTGTCAATTTTGTCGCCTGTTTTCCATTAATTCTTAGAATTCCATTTGAACCAATTGTAAACTCATGGGCGGGTCTAAAACTGTTTGTTTTTACATTGCTCGGAATGTTGAAAATTTTACGAACTTGTTCGGGAATATTTCGACCAGCTTTTCTGTATGACTCGACAGCTGTTTTGCGACCGCTCGACTTGATTTTCGGAATTGCGTACCAGTATGGCTGCTGACCTGGTCCGGGGCGCACATAGAACCCATTCTTTTCCGCGTTCCAGCTAGGTGCCCGGCGGTTTGATTGACCTGCATACTTTTTTCGCTCTTGAAGCGCCGTCAGGGGGTGTCCGGCGTTTCTGAAAATCTTGAGAGTCGATTCGGGAATTGGTTTCCCTGCATCTTCAAACGCCTTTTTAACCTTTGGAGCAATCGGTCCGAGATTGACAGACGAGTTGAGAATTTCTGGCCCGTAATTGAGTTTCCGATAGTACTGGTATGGATAAAGACGGGGAAGACCATTTGTTCCCGGGCGAATGTAGAACCCGCGCGGAACAGGGTTCATGAGACTGTTCCATGAACCTGCGAGCATGTACTTTGATTTTGCGGCAGATGCTTTCGTTGGTCGAATATTTCCAAAATCATAGGCCGAGAATATTTGTTTAAAGAATTCAACGGGGACGTCAATGTTTTCAAGTTTTTTAATTCCTGAAAATAAAATTGTCCCATTTCTGAAAAACTGATATGTAAAATCAGGTTTTCTAAATTGAACCGTGAGCGATGGGGTTTTCAGCTCGGGCACAACTTCCTTTGGGAGGTTTTTAAAAGTGTCACTCGGAAATGTTGTAACTAAAAACTTTTGAAGTTTTTCAAGATTAATCAATCTATTAATTCTGAATCCGCAATTTATAATTTTATATTTTGGAGATTTTCGAATGATTGATTTCGAGACCCATCCATTTTTTACGCACTTGATGTAAGCTTCTTCAAAATTTCCAGACCCGCTCACTTGAATCGTTTTTGGAGTCATGAGGACGGACAGATTTTTCGTCTTGGCAATGAAATATTTACATTCGTTTCCTCCAATTCCGAGCCATTTTCCATCTGCAAACCTGACCCTCGGTTTTTCTCGGAGAGTCACATATCCCAGAATTTCTGTAAATCCTTTTGGAATTTCTAGATAAATTTTATTAAAATTTACATCCACATCGAGGGTGGTTACGGTTGAAATCACCCTGGGTCTGGTAACGATCCTGTTCATTAGTATTTTATGATATTTTAATCTGAAGTTGCAATGTCAATCCCGAAAATGACTGGCTGTGACGAGTAAAGTGTCCCGTTGTACTCGCATGATTCTGTCCGGACCTCAATTTCACGCGAACTGAACGGTCCAGCGTAAAAGTCTTGGTTGAATTTGAATGTTCCAAGGTTGTTCTCTCGGCAGTGCTGGTTGAAGTGCGTGACGAAAATCTTTTGCGGAATACAGAGATTTTTTCCAAATGTACACTTTTCTGAAGCAAGAAAGTGCTGGAGCGAGTTGGTGACTGTCGCAATTTGCGTCTGAATCTTTTTGAAATAGGGCGGCAAAACATTCCAAATGTCCTTGTCGGCGTACAAGTGAGAATACTCGAGGTAGGCCCGAATGCATTTGCACATGATTGCGGGAAGCTCCTTTTCAAGCTTGTGCTCGAGGTGTGGATCCGAAACATCTGGAGCAATCTGGCGGCTAAAGTTGACAGTCGCAAGACGACGCAGAATAGACCCGGAGTTATCCTTCCAGTTTGGAACCTCGTTTCCTCCCAAAATGCCTGGCGTCTTCCATTGCAAACTCACGGCAGTTTCATTTTTTCTCGCAATTGAAACATCTTCACCGGACACGAGCGATTGAAACTCCGCCTGCTCGAGCGCAAGATCGCCCTTAACCTCTGGACTAATGAAAACAAATCCTTTGTAGATGCTTTGAAGGCCAAACTTTCGCTCAATGTTGTTGGAAAGAGTCGCGACATCTTCGCACTCGTAAAACTTGCGACACACCTTGGTAATGAGCGTCGACTTTCCGGATTGTGCAATTCCCTTGAGAAACGGGATAATTTGCCATCCATCAAGTTCGTTTACGTCGAAACACAAGCGACCAATGAAGACGTAGATCCACCTGCAGACATCTTTTTCAAACTTTTGGTAATCCAGGACGAGCTGCATGTTGGGCGTCGGAATATCGTACCAATCAGCCTTGTCTTCGTGAGAATCAAATGGAAGATCAAAGTACTTGCAGCTCACAATTGTCGGGTCGAGTTCGTGAAATTCATGAGAAGCGTACGGATAAAATTTGATACGATATTGTTCCGCCTTTGCATCCCAGTCTTTTCCAACGAGCAGCCCGTTTTGAAATGACCACACGTGCCGATCTTTTTGAATCTCCTGAAACTGGAAATCCTGACAATTTGCCAAGTGACGTTCAATGTCGTTGACGAGATTTCCTCGACTCGTCAGTTGCTTCCACCTCTCGGGTTCATCTTCTTTTTGAGTCGCATCGTAAATGAACTTCTTAATCTCCTTGACCGGACGCCATGCACGAGTGTTTCGAACTTGAACACAGCAATGACCCTTGTACCGACGATATCCTGCATCATACGCCTCTGAAAGTAGATACAACAAAAGCTTCTGGTACGATGATGTCGTTTCGTCATCCTTGAGCGACGTATCAGTATCGTCAATTGCGAGCGTCGGATTGTTGATTCGATTAAAACGTTTGTTCCAAATTTGAAACTGCATAAACATTTCTTTTCGATCGGCAATGAGGCGTCGAACGCGAAACTCTAGTGTAAATTCGTCTCCATTCACATCTTTGCTTGGATTTTTATTAATTCCCATGGACTCAATTCGCGCAAGTATCGTACGGCAACTATTAATACAGAGCTCGTTACTGCCGCGAATGTTAAGTTCTGAAAAGTTTTTGGGAAATTTATCTTCATCTCTCTCATGATCCATTGGAAAAAGCACATAGGCCCATGCCTGTGCAGCAGCAAGTGAATTTCCGCGAGCATGCAACAAAGATTCCTTCTCTTTTTTTGAAATATAATTTTCAAAATCACTTAACGACCATGTGTTCATTTCATTCGTCTGCTTTGTGTTCCGAATAGATTCAGCATGTTCGGGTGTAATTTCCTTATGAATTGTATGAACCTCCTCCATATTGGATGAGAGCCTCTTTTTTTTAAGCAGTCTCATCTGCGACTGAAACTAGAGCAGGTGGGCTCATTTTGGAAAGTGCAGAAAGCATCTTGACGAGAATTTTGTTCTGCATCTCAATGCCCGATGCGATCCGCTCAACTGCATCCTTGGTGGACACGAGGGCAGTTGCGATCGTCTCGCCATCATCTGTCGCCAGAAGGCTTCCAAGAGCCTCGAACATGTCAGGATACTCAGCCTCCTCGTCGAAATCGAGCTCTTCCTCATCCTCTACTGGCGTTGGTGGAGGGGCTGATGAACGGCGAGACATTGTAATCTCGTCTGAGAATTTAAGATGCTTTTTTTTTCGCGGATACTATAAATGCCCGGTGGCGGTCTCCTTCAACTTGTTGCCTATGGTGCCCAGGATGTCTATCTTACCGGAAGCCCCAAAGTTACATTTTTCCAATCTACGTATCGTCGTCACACGAATTTCGCAATGGAACTCGTCCAGCAAATTGTTTCAGGCGCTGGAGGAAGTGGCGGACTCCAGTCGGTGACCATTTCTCGATCAGGCGATTTGGTCGGTGACATGTTTGTCGCCATGACCCCCACAACGTCATCATCTGCTCAACTAACCTCCAACAATTCTGTTGCAGACATGTGCTGGGTCGCCGAGCGTGCTTTCGATTCAGTCAGCCTGTACATTGGAGGTCAGCTCATTGACCGGCATTTTCAGACGTGGTTCCGTCTCTACGCCGAAGTCTTCATGGACGAGTCAAAGAAATGCAACTATGGCCGCCTGACATCTCTGGCGCTCGTTCAGAATACCCTGACCACGTCAGTCGGTAAAGTCTATCTCCCGCTCATGTTCTTTTTCAATAAGCATCCCGGCCTCTTTCTCCCAATTATTGCCCTTCAGTACCACGAGGTTCGGATCGATTTTCAATTTTCTCCAACCTATTCCAACTATTTCGGGAGCACACAGATTGAGGTGTGGGCAAATTACATCTACCTCGACAAGACTGAGCGTGAGTCGTTTGCAAAGCTTTCACACGAATACCTCATCGAACAGGTCCAGCACGTTGCACCCGATCCTGTCGGCATTTCGACTGAAAATGCGCCAACTCTCATTCGGATGCAATTCAATCACCCAGTCAAGGAGCTCATATGGTGCTACATGAATCCAAATTACCTTACAAACCCAAATGCCATGTGGAATTTTACCAGCGGTACTGCAAATGTAAATGTCACAATCGACACAAACATCATTGCCCAGGCCGGATCTATGTTCCATGCGAATCACATTGGCGCTCCTGCACTCTTTGTTCCACCACCTCTGACGAATAATTCGAGTCTCTATGTCTATGCGTCAAGCAATGTTACAACAGGAAATACAATTAGCGTCCAGTCAAACGTCATGACCGGAAATGTGTATTGGCTCGAGCCCGGATTGCCTTATTATGGCGTATCCAATGTACGATACGGCTATGAGGTTGGTCCTCTCCACCAGTTTAAGATTCTTCTCAATGGAACCGACCGGTTCGTTCCCCAGCCCGGCAAATACTTTAATGCGTACCAGAATTACAAATATCACACCGGAACACCATATCCGGGAATTTACGTCTATTCATTTGCATTAAAGCCGGAGGAGCTTCAGCCGAGTGGTACATGCAACTTTTCACGAATCGACATTGCTCAGGCGGCGGTCTATCTGAAATCAGGAATGCCTACAAATTTGATTCAGCGCATGTTTGCAGTTAATTACAACATTTTGAGGATTCAGTCGGGTCTTGGCGGACTTGCATTTTCCAACTAAATTTTTTTCTTGGAGTATAGTACACAATGGGTGGTGGTCTTATGCAACTCGTAGCCTATGGCGCTCAGGACGTTTATCTTACCGGTCAGCCAAAGGTGACCTTTTTCCAGGCGGTGTACAAGCGTCACACCAACTTTGCCATGGAGAATATCCAGCAGACTCTGAACGGCACTGCTACCAGCGGTGGTCGTGTATCCGTAACAATTGCCCGCAACGGCGATCTCGTGGGTAACATGTATGTGGCCCTCATTCCAACAACTGGCCTGGCTACGACATCTACCAACGGCACTGCTGCAGCAGACACGTGCTGGATTGCGGAGCGCGCAATTGCCGCAGTCGAGCTCACCATCGGTGGCCAGCGCATCGACAAGCATTACCAGATGTGGTTCCGTCTGTACGCCGAGGTTTTCCTGAGCGAGTCGGACAAGATCATGTACGGCAAGATGGCTTCTTGCTCCGTTGGTGTTCTTTCCGCCGATCCAAAGACCTATGTGTACATGCCCCTCCTGTTCTTCTTCAACCGCAACCCAGGCCTGTACCTGCCCCTGATTGCTCTGCAGTACCACGAGGTTCGTCTTGATTTCGATCTGACCACCTATTACAGTGCCTATTTCGGGGCCAACAACCTGGAAGTCTGGGCCAACTACGTGTACCTGGACACGGAGGAGCGCCGTCGGTTCGCCCAGAAGGGTCACGAGTACCTGATTGAGCAGGTTCAGCACACCGGTGGTGATACCGTAACTACCTCCAGCCAGCAGGTTCGTCTTTCTTTCAACCACCCAGTCAAGGAGCTCATCTGGTGCTACGCTAACCCTTCTTCCAGTGCCAACAACGCCATGTGGAACTTTTCCACCTCGTGTGCTAACGTGAATGTGACCTGCTCACTCAATCCAGCGGCTTCGCTTGGCGTCATGCCCCACGAGATTGGTGCTCCCCGCCTTGCATACGGTAACGTCTATTCGACAGGCACTACCCTTGCATCCAACTTGGTTACTGGCACCGGTCTTTACTGGGCCGAGGAGGGTACTGCAGTTGTCGGCACTTCCGGTGGTGCCGGCTATGAGGTCGGCCCTCTGACCACCTTCAAGGTGGTTCTCAACGGCCAGGACCGCTTCAAGGAGCAGATCGGTAAGTACTTTAACCAGTACCAGCCACTCGTGTACCACACCGGCACTCCTTACGTAGGCATCTACGTGTACTCCTTTGCTCTGCAGCCAGAGGAGCACCAGCCAACCGGCACCTGCAACTTCTCTCGCATTGATAACGCCCAGGTTTCCATCTCCCTCAAGGCTGGGGCTACTAATAACACGCTCCAGAAGATGTTTGCAGTCAACTACAACATCCTGCGCATCCAGTCTGGCATGGGCGGTCTCGCATTCTCCAACTAAATGTAACGGACAGAACGAATTTATATCCGGGCTTCGGCCCCAAGAATGTTCAAGATTCTTGGGGTTGAATCAATATTGATCCACCGATATTCAATTGGAACTTTTGATGGCCAAATGTACCCGTAATTTTCATAATTTCCAACATCGAATGAATAAAATGAAGGATCTTTTCGATTCAGCGAAGCTTGATGCGATTTAATGATTGGCTCCCATCCCCACCATGGAGGAAACCGCGGATTCTTACAGTGCGGCAATTTCTCCATCGTGTTTTTGTAGCCTCGAGTGACCCATTCGTCAATCATGGCGTTCGTGTACATGGCCAGCGCGCACGTATATCCCTCCCACGCTTTGGCAGCCGGATGATTTCGCCATCCCTTGGTTATTCCGCGGAGGGCCCTCCAGATTTGGTACGCCTCGACGCGCTGCTTCCCGAGCCTACGGTAATCGAGCGACTTGGCACATTCTTGAAGATTGCTCGACGTGACGAATGTGTTGACCATTTTTGCCGTACAATATGGAAGAATCAACGTGCCAAAAAAATGACACGAATTTTACAACGTAAAGAACAAACAGATCGTGAAAAGAAGCGGGAATCGTCCAAGAAAACAAAAGATTATCGTGTTATTCGAAAAAGTCGGTTCGTTTAACCTTACTTAAGACTCAACATGTAAAGAGTGCAGTAATTTCATCCTGAATCCCTCGGAAGTCGCATGCCTCGAATGTATTTGAGGAGGTTTCTAAAATAGAGTTTTACGTCCCGTGAGTATTTTTCCCCATGTAGGCTTCTGCGTACGCGTCAACGATGCCTTCGTAGTACGCCTGATTCCGTAGTCAAATGAAACGCGTGCGCCTGACTGCGCGAAGGCCAACAAATTTCTGATTCATGTCATCGATCGACAACTTTCCAATCGCCACTGAGAGCTGAAAACTCTTTTTCGATGATTCGAGAACATTCATCTGGGTCGAAGCTCGGGGCGCAGCAGAAAACGTCAATGTAGACCATGGTGTGTTCTGGGTAGGTATGAGCGCTGAAATGCGACTCGGCCAGGACGAGAACCCCTGTGGTTCCTATGGGCTCAAATTGGTGAAAAGCGTGAGACACGACGGTAAACTCGCACTTTTCAGCGATTCGAAACATAATTGTCTGGAGATGGTCTGATTTGGAGACCCGTACGCCATTGACACGACCAAGAAGATGCTTCATCTAGTTTCCTAGCATTTTATATATCACGAGTCCTGTCGCAAAGACGAGGTACAGGAGGGCAAAGTAATTTTCACCCCGAGTCGCCTGAGAATTTTTTGATTCAACAAAGCTCGAAATTCCAAGAGCCATGAACATGGCAATAAACATCCAGAAAAAGATCAAGTTAAGGTCAGTTGCCATTATACTATAAATGGAGAATCTTTCTGGAGCCCAAATTGTCAATTCGATCCGTAAATCTGAACCCGACCTGAGTATTGAAGATGTTTTGGACAAGGCTCGGAGAATTCTCTTTGATCAAAAGATGAAAATCATCGAGTCTGCCAAGTACACGAACCTATATTACGTTCTACAGGCACTCATCAATTCAGGAATGACTCGAGAGGAGATTGAAAAAGGACTCAAGACCTTCCCTACATTCCTGGCATCTGGGTACTTGGACGACGCCATTGAATTCATTACTAATATAGAGGTGCAACAGCCACAGGGGTGTTTCCTTTGGAAAGCTGTTGCTGGAGGAAAAAGACGAGATAGAGCCCGCCAACGACCATGATTGTGGCCTTGATCATTTCAGACGGAATCTTCCGACGTGCAGGTATGAAAAAACTCTGAATACCAAAAAGCAAAATTCCCAAACCTAGTACAAGAATGATTGAAGCAGGTATCATTTATTACTTAAGGACATTTTTATTAATCTTATAAATGAATTATTCGTTCCTGGAGCCTCTTGGAGAATTTGCCTTTCGATCAATAGCCCTTCCTGTGATAATTCCTACGCCGACAGAACTTGACAATACATGGAGGGAATTTGAAAAGACGCTCGGAGTATTCAAAACAAAGTACGCAAAGGCGCGTGCAAATGTCACCGCGAGCACGGCCCGACTGACTGCAAAACAGCACGATATCAATGTTCTAGATGTTTCTATGAAAGTTGTCAGATCAGATGATTTAAAGCAGACGGTCTCTCAGATTGTAGAGGACTACAAGCAGGCAGAGGGCTACGAGGAGATTATTACAAAACTTTCGGATGAAATGGGTGAAGCGGAAGCAATGAAGAGGGTTCTGATGGATACGAACGCAGAAAGGTACGCCCGTTTTACGTGTTTTGTTTGTATGGATTCAGTTGTTGACTCTTTGCTTGACCCATGTAATCACGTAATTTGCGAACGATGCTGGATTCGTTCGCGAACCTCTGCATGCCCAGGATGCAGGACAGAGGTTCGTGAAGTTCGTAGGTTGTATACGCTTTCGTAGGTCCTGTAACTCAGTTGGTTAGAGTGCGGGTCTTATGAGCCCGAAGTCGTGGGTTCGACCCCCACCAGGACCAAGGCTGAGTATCCTGAAAACTACTCTGGGGGGAGTTCTGGACTTAGCTCAGTGGTAGAGCAGTGGACTGTAGTTCCATAGGTCATCGGTTCAAATCCGATAGTTCAGACCCGTGCTCCTGTCCTCTAGTTGGTTAGGAGAACCGGCTGTTAACCGGTCAACACAAGTTCGAATCTTGTCGGGAGCGAGGGAAACACTCTGTGTTTCTCGACATCAGTGTCCGAGTTGGTCCAAGGAGCCAGACTTAAGATCTGGTGCTCACATGAGCGCGTGGGTTCGAACCCCACCTGATGTACTTTTTTTAAGAATTACGTTCTTAAAAAAAGTATTTACTATATATATGGAGGATGTACTCGTCATAGGCATATTATCAGCTGCTCTTTTTTTGATTGTGCAAAGAAATTCGTCAGGATTGTCTGGGTCCTCTGGGTCCTCTGGGTCCTCTGGGTCCTCTGGGTCCTCCGGGTCCTCCGGGTCCTCCGGGTCCTCCGGGTCTAGCTCAATCACATGTACTCCAGGTGATACAACTTGTGAAGATGTTAAAAATAGTTTACCAGGTAATTTTGATCCAACATGGTACATTGTTGGAGGAATCGGAATAGTAGCCGTAAGTGCAGTTGCGTTTATTTTGATAAATCGTCGTCGTTGATCCATTTCATCTTTTCCTGCATTCTTGTCTGAAAAAACATGAAAATGAAAACCATCAAAGGAAGTGATCGAAGTTCTCCAAGCTGAGAATGGATGTATCCAGCGGTATTGTCAAATGGAAATGGAACCACCTTTATGAATAGACGAGACGTGTACACGATGATTCCTATAATTCCAAACTGAAGAGTCACCTCGAGAAAAGTTCTCCACTTGGGTTTTTTCTGGTCAAGTGGAGGAGTTAGCCTGTTGAGAATCCTGGATACAACGTATGCAAATACGAAACAGAGCGCGCCGACCCATGCAACGCCTGCCATGCGCACGACGTGTATCATTAATCTATTCGTAGATTATAATGAAAGACATTTCTCAATTTATACAATGGCATTTCACGGAATCGCTCGATGTCATTTTAACAATTTCTGGATACGATTTTGTAAATAACCAGCCTATTCTTCCAGAGGATCTTACCGGTTTAATTTCCGATTGCTTTGTTCGATCCAGGTACATGTTCTGTACGATTGACCTTGAAGGAGTCGATCTATTCAATCTGAATATTTTTTCGACCCTTCGCCTGATCCAGTGTCTCGAGGAATTTTACAAGGACAACGGAGCTCTCAAGTCAATAACTTTTATCAATTCGACGAAATTTCATAGGTGGGTCTATTCCTGGATACGGCTTGGACTCTCGCGCGATACAAGAAACGTCATCCATTTTTCAAGTGCAGGTCTAAATGTTTCGTGATTCAGAAATGCATCGGATTTCTTCGATTTCATGTACGCAATTACATTTCTTAATTGGACCTGTGGATGATACTCGGAAAGAAGGTATGCGGCAACCACAGCTGCGCTTCTTTGCTGACCTGCAGCACAGTGAATAACAATTTTTTGATTTTTATGATCTCGAATCCATGGAATAACCTGATGGAATGCATCATACATTTTAGAATTTTCATCTGGAGAATCATCAACCGGAATTCTCAGACCAAACCCCTTCATGGGAAGATCTTTTGTACAATTGATGACGAGCCATGATGAATCAATGGCGAGATCCCTGAAGCTAGAAAGAAAGATGTTTGGAATGATCTCATACATTACGTTTTTAACAACATCTTAATTTCAGAGACATGTCAATGGTCGAGTGGCTCAGGTTCGACCCGACCGATGACACACTTTTTGTCCACATTTTGGTTGGAAAGTTGTTTGATGTCCAGCCAGACACGGTTGATGGAATTGAAGAATTTTGCCAAGAATTATATCCTGTTCTCGACAAAATTTATGAAGTTTGCATTGAAAAAAATTTAAAACAGGTGTGTGTAGCAGATCTTACCGGAATTGATATGACTAAAATTAAACCAATCCTAATTATAAAATTAATTTGGAACGTTTACGAAAATACAAAGGATAAGATTTTGATGACAGGTATTGAAACACAAGGTGTCGATCCTATGGTCAAAGCACTCGTTGAATCTCTTAAAGGGTTTCTTCCGCAATTTATGCAAGGTATGATTTCATTTTATTAATTAAAAATAAAATCAAAATTATAATAGCCACATAATTAATTAAACTCTTAAATATAAATTCATATGGAAATGTTCTTGAAAAGAGCCCAATGTCAGTATTGGTCGCGACTGATTTTAAATCATTCAAATCCTGAAATGCTTGAATAGCCATACTTTTTTTTGAATAATACATTTTCAAAGGCGTATTTATAATTTGAGTATCTATTGCACACTGTAAATCATCTGAATCTATAAAAGCAAGTTTTTGAGCAAAATTCTTGGTAATCATGTAACAGTTTGTAAAAAGAGAAAGACCTTTCTGAACGTATTCAGATTCCCAGTTTTGTTCAATTCTGAAAGGTTTAGGAGTTGGACCAAGGTTTATGAAATCCCATTCTTTATTTTTCATATCCTGAAAAACAAATGCAAGATTTTTTAAAAACCCATGTTGAATTCGTACATCATCTTCGAAGATGAGAGCCGTCTCGTATCCTTTTTCCAGCATGTCCCTCCAGATTCGAATGTGACTATCTGCGCATCCCCATTCCGATGGAGTTATTTCAATATCTTCGGGTGCATGTAATTTTCCATCTGTTGCCTTGATAAATTCTACATTTTCAATTCCGTGAATTTCAAATTGTTCTAATGCATCCCTTTTCCTATCCGGACGCCTCTCAAGGTTTATGCAATAGACGTGATCTATCGACATTATCATTGACCAAAGGATAAAATGTCTATTTAAAAACGTAGTGCTCAGAAATATCAAGAATGTCAGATTTGCTCGTGTTCTACCCCCAAGGAAAGTACCTGTACATCGAGTTCCTGGGATCAAGGTACATTGAGCGACAGCCGAAAACACCCGCTCAAGCTGAAATGTTCATGCAGACTGTCAAGCCTGTAGTAGAACAGCTCGATGCCTATGTTCTGAAGCACGGTCTGCTTGAAATAATCGAGCTCAACTTGAAAGACGTCCCACTTTCGAAACTGAATTCAGATACTGCACTTCATTTACTTAATCTCATGTGTGAAATTCGCCCAGACAAGAATATTCTCCAGAAGATTAAAATTACACATTCCGGACCGGTCTTTGCAATGATTTACAAGTCAATCAAAGGAAAACTTCCCGGAAGAATCAGGGACATTGTAGAGGTTGAATCTGATTCTAAATTTTTTTAGTGCGTTTCATTAGGAATGACAAGTCACTGGAACATTCGAGAGGAGGAGTTTCTCAAGAAGGTTGAAAAACAGTGTAACGCATATCACAGTTACTTTATGAAGGATTACGAGTATTACAAAAAACTTTCAAATAGATTTAATGTACCAATTCTTTTAATTTCATCAATTAATGCATTGTCAGCAATTGCTCTGAGTGATTTTTTAGAACAAAAGTTTGTTAGTATTTTTAACGCCGTTTTATCTGCAGGAACGGGTCTTCTCGGATCGGTCCAGTTGTACCTAAAACTTAACGAAAAGATGGCAAACTCTCTTCGTTCGAGCACGGTAATGAAAAGGATTGCTCTCCACATTGCAAAAGAGCTTAGCATGGCTCCAGAAACTCGCGCGACCGAAGGAAAGATTTTCCTTCAAGAATGTTTTGCAGATTTCAACGCATGCATCGAGCAATCGAACCCGATCCATCGCAAGTTTAAGAATTTCATTCGGTTGACAGATGACGCTATAGAGTCTGATCACGAGAGTGAATTGTCAACGACATCCAGGTCTGATCGCATTCTCAATTATTTCAGAATGGCACACCCCAGCCTATAATTTTCAGGGCATATACTAGATGGATCCATTTTGGTTTTTGGCCGGAGCCTTTTTTATGTACGTATTCCTCTTTATTATTTCCTACGAAGTCTCTTAAAAAAAATACCCTCTTCATGTATATGGAGGATCCGATACTTGCGCCGAGCCTTTCGAGGTTCACGACATTTCCTATACGGTACCCAGACCTGTGGGCTTTGTACAAAAAGGCGGTTGGAAGCTTTTGGACAGTCGAGGAGATTGACCTTGCTTCGGATCTCAAGGATTGGGAAAACCTGAAATTTGACGAGCGTACATTCATAAAAATGGTCTTGGCATTTTTTGCGGCATCTGATGGAATTGTAATGGAGAATATCGACCTGAACTTTTCGAAAGATGTCCAGATTCCAGAGGCTCGTTCGTTTTACGCATATCAGGCATTTAACGAGTCTATTCATTCCGAGACGTATTCTCTCATGATTGACAAGCTGGTCCGGGACCCCGAAGAGGCTCGACTCTTGTTGACGAGCGTGAAGCATGTACCTGCAATCAAGGAAAAGGCTCAATGGGCACTGGACTGGCTTTCGGGGAATGTATCGTTTGCTCAGCGCCTCGTGGCATTTGCGTGTGTCGAGGGCATCTTTTTCAGCGGATCATTCTGCGCAATCTTTTGGCTCAAGAAACGAGGTCTCATGCCTGGTCTCTCATTCAGCAACGAGCTCATCAGTCGGGACGAGGGGCTGCATCAGGAGTTTGCCGTAACTCTCCACTCTCATTTGCAAGAGAAATGTTCGTCGAAAGACATTCGTGAAATTGTCCGGAGCGCAGTAGAAATTGAGACGCATTTTATTACCGAAGCGCTTCCTTGTCAGCTGATAGGCATGAATGCTGGCGAGATGATACAGTACATTCAATTTGTGGCTGACCGCCTGTTGATTCAGTTTGGTGAAAAGCCTGTATATAATTCTCGGAACCCTTTCGATTGGATGGAGTCCATCTCATTGGAAGGGAAGACCAACTTTTTTGAAAAAAGGGTCGGGGATTATTCAAAGCACCTCGTGACCGAGGGCGATTCTATTCGTTTTGACGAAGAATTTTAATTCATTAGGCCCATCTGGCCATAGGGCTGCTTCATCGTCCCGTAGGTGGACTTTTTCTTGGACATGAGCATCTTCCACACAAAGTGGGAGAGCAGGGCAAAGACAATTGCGTGCAGAATCAGGCCACCCATCTTGGCGCATCCGTCGCTGGTGGCAATCCAGTCACCACCGAGGGACCGGGTAAGCTTGTACATCTCTGGGCTGGCAACAATTGCAAAAAGAATTGCAGAAACAATTGGACTCGAGTGCATTTACTTTAGGCGAAGATTTTTTCTAAACTTGACCATTATAAATCCGGCAACTGCTGTGTAGACAAACGCATGAAGGGCAAGGCCGGCTGGGCTGGGGCGACCGTCCGGAGTTGCGACCCACCCGCCAAAGATCTTGCGGGTAACCATGTACACGAACGGGCTGGAAACGATGAAAAACAAAAGGAAAGAAATGAGATACGTGAGAACACTTGCCATTTTTAATATACCAAGGAATTTAATTTAGCACGGGCCGCTTGTACTTTCGAATTATTTTTTCGCTGGTTTTGATTTGCCAACAGGTTCAGTGTTGCCCTGATTGCATTTCGCTGATTTTTAGTTTCCAATGTACGTAAATAATTTTGAGAATTAATTTTTTGCAAAAGTCTATTTAAATTGCTACTAGTCTTGTTATTTAGACGACGGCTGTAGTCGCTCACCTTATTTTGTAAGTTTTTCGGTATTTCTCCAAGCTGTCTTAAAACATTAGAGAGTGCTTGCTTCTCTGTGCGAGCTGATACAGGTGTCATGGAACTCGTATCTTGATTAACAAGTGCTTTAAGCCTAACTGTTAAAATAGTCTTTCTTTTATTTACTGGAGCGCCAGCAGCTACAGCTCCATGTACAGCGGCATTGGCCTGGTTAGATGGTCGCTGGGATGCTGCATTTTCCGCAGCATTTACCGCCTCTTTATTTGCGGCCGGTACCGAGTATCCTATTGCAAGGGCATGTTGCTTGGCCGCATTTGCAGCGCCGGCCGCTTGTACGCCGGGGGGTGCAGTTCTAAGATTTTTTGCGGCTTTTTGTCCAACATTTTCGGGAGTTGTTTGTGAGCTGGCAGTTGCAACTGCTTTTGCAGCTTGAAACCCTTGTTGAGGGGTCCCTCCACCGTTTTGTGTACCTGCAATTGTTGCACCGAGTGCACGAGGTTTTTTAGCGTTTATATATTTGTGCAGAGCCTTTGCAATGTAACTATTCATAAAAGGAATTTTGTTTGGAACATTCCGATTTTTCAGGTACGATTGTACATAAATCCCAACATTTCGCTGAAGATTAGAATTAGGTTGCGAACTTCTCCTGAACATCGTACTTGGAATGAGCGAGGAAAAAAATCGAGTCTTCCAATCGCCACATAAGGACGACACTCGTATGACTTGTAGAAGAAACACAATGGCTGTCCGTATGTTCAGCACGTTCAATGCATCCGACGTCACTTTCAGCGAGGTTCGCAAGAATGCCAAGGGCGGCAAGGCGGTCTATCTCAACGCGGTTGGTGGTGGCAAGCTCATCTTTCAGCTTCCCCAGCTTCGCGCACCTTTTGGTCTGAGCGAGTACAAGGACGAGTCGTCCGGTCGCATCAGTTACAGTCTCCCCCTGAGCCTTGACAAGCCAGATGTCCTCGAGGCATTCTCGAAGCTCGACACGCACGTTTTGGATTTCATTGCGTCCAAGTCTGAGGATGTTCTGGGAAAGAAAATGTCGCGCGAGGTGATTGCAGAGGGTGTCTACAAGTCGTGTGTCAAGCCGAGCTCCAAGGATGGCTACGCGCCCATTCTGAGTCTCAAGGTTGTCACGAGCCCAAAGGATGGTTCGATTGCGACCGAGGCGTATAACGCGCAGAGGCAGCCTGTGCAACTTACGGATCTCGAGAAGGGTCAGGCACTCAGTGCAATTATCGAGATTAACCAGATTTGGCGGACGCCGGCGGGGGTTGGAGTTTCGATTCGTGTTCACCAGGTTATGTTTGCACCGACAAACAAGCTCAAGCCGTGCGCTTTCCTGGCCCCGGCCGATGAGCCGATCGAAGATGAGGAGCAGATTGAGTACGAGACGGACCCTGAGCAGTAAGAATTAAAATATGTACACAGTGTAATAGAATGAGCAGTTGGGTACAATCGGGTCAGTTTCGTTTCGTCACAAATCGTCCAGGGCAAAAATATGCATTTCGTCGAAATAACAAGGGAAATTCCGAATATAACCTTCCAGAAACTGTAAAAACAAAACGTGACGCTGTTCGGTGGCTGTCATCGCGAAAAAATCTTCGTCCTAGTCGTTTCAAGCCTGTTCGTAAACCCGTGGTTCATTTAGGTCCTAAAATTCCATTTAATGGCAAGCCTGCATTTGTTGCGCGCCGGACTGAATCTCCAAACGCAGGAATCATGCCGTGGTACACACAAGAACGCAAAAATTTCATGAAATATTTGGCAAAATTGCCTCCTCGTTCATACGGCCCAGAAACTCCAACCATGCGTCGTCTTCGGCGGGCCGCGTACAAATCTGAAGGTCACAAAGTTTCACCGAGCCCTGTAAAGACCAAATTCTCTTGTATGAACGGAAAGGGCTTGAAACTTTTAGGAAAAGGCCGACAAGGAATCGTCTTTAAAGGTGACGGATTTGCAGCAAAAGTCTGTCCGCGCGACTTGGCAGCGGCCCATCGTCGGGAAAAGCAGCCTGCACTTGCAGAATATGACATACATAAAGAAGTTTTCAAAGCCTGCCCCGAGGGTGTTGTCGAGCCCTATGATTTCCAGAAATGCCTAGACTTTATAAATCCTTCGACGATGAACATGTCGAATGTTCAGAATAGCCGCAAGTACGACAAGTCGAAGCAGTCCATCATTTTCATGGAGTTTTGCGAAGGTGGATCTCTTGATAAATGGCTCGAAAAAGGAAAAAAAACGGATGCGATGATGCGGCCAATCATTTCGGGTGTGCTCAAAAATCTCGAAACAATTTATAAAAAGTATCCCGAGTTTAGACACAATGATCTGTGGACCGCAAACATAATGGTTTCTAAAAGAGGCTGCTTGATTGGAGATTTTGGGTGGGCACGACTCTACAAAACGGGAACGAATCCTGCGGTGAATACGGCCAACGGCACTGAGACTGCTGGAAAGTGGGGAGTCGGACCAAAAACAGATTCTCGGTACGATTTTCATTTTTTTCTAAACAATATTCGTGATTATGTGAGTAAAAAGGGTGGAATGCCCGCAACGATGAAATTTTTAAATGAAGCAGTGCCTACAGGGTACAGGGGAACTTCTGACACGCACGTGAGCGAATGGAGGCTCAAGTACAACGATCCATGCCCGGGTCTTCCTACGCTCGATGATCTGATAAAAATGGATTACATAACTCCGATTCGTTCAGCAAATCTCATGAATGCAAAAAAGAAACTTCGACCTCTTCGCCGACGCTTCCCAATTCAGCCTATTAATTTCAAGATTGCTAAAAACAAGCTGAAGCCTGTCCGGCCTCGTCGTGTGATTTCACCTGCCCAACTTCGCGCAGGAAAAGCTCGGCTCAAAGCGAGAACCGCAAAGCGTGTCCCTCCCGCACTTTTGAAAAATGCCAGGTTTGATAAACTTGTGCAGCAGATTTGGGAAAATGATGGTGGATCTGTCGGCGTAAATGCATGGAACAGGGCTCGAAACAAGGCAATTAGACTTTTGGAAATTAGAATAAGTAGAGGAAATTCTCCGCTTGAGCGCGTGGTGAGCCCCCGGACACGGCGCGTGATCCCTCCCCCCAAACCTGTGAGCCCTCCGAAACGTGTTTTCAAAACAGTTGTGAGCCCGCGATCAGGCCGTGTAAAGATGATGGCGCCTTCAGGGCGAATGGTCTATGTAGATCTTCACATGGGACTCAAGGAACTCAAGAATCTTGCTATTCAACGTGGGAAATCCATCAAAGGACTTCGATCAAAAGCGGATATTGCTCGTAAAATTTTTAGTTGATACTAGTACAAATGAAAAAGCAAATGATCATCGCTGGCCTCGTAATAGTACTCGTTGCTGCTGTTGCATTTTTCCTTTTTAGGAAAAAATCAAAATTCGATTCAGGGGGTTCTGGTGTCAGTGGTCGTAATGTCACCGACAAAGGAAACCTCATTGTATATGGTTCAAAAACGTGCCCCTGGTGCCAGAAGCAAGAGGCGTACCTAAATAGTAAATATATTCCGTATACATTTGTAGATTGTAAAGTTGAGTCGTGTCCTGAATTTGTATCAGGATACCCGACGCTCCTGCTCAATAATCAAGTTATCAACGGCTATACAGAAATCTAAGCCCTGAACATGGAAAGAGCAAATGCGAGCATGAAGGTGTGCCAGAGCGAGTCGACTGGCTTCAGAATGCTAATGTATTTCACGAGCGTTCCATTCCACAGGTACCGAAGAATGAATGTCAAAAAGGTTAGGTACAAAAGAAATACCAGAATGTTGTAAAGAGCATCCTGACGATTGCGAGATTTCAGAATCGTGTACATCTTTTTATTATCAGAGAAAAAATCCTTGATACTAGTAAGATGGTAAACCCATGGGCGCCAAAATATACATGGAAGCCCTGGGGAACAACCGGGGTCACACACGATAATTGTTACGACTATGCGTTTGGTTCATTTTCTGCAAATCGTAAATCAAAAAGCGTTCCTGGAAACAGGAGCGGATTGGGATCGAACGGTCTGACGTTTCGTACATGCGGAGGAATTGTAAAACGCGTCCTTTCTGACAATCCAGGAAATGTATATAAAATGAAAACTGCTTCCGAAAAACCCAAGCCTGGGTTTTATAAAGTCATGGGCTTTGTTGCACCCTCGAATGATTTCGGAAATTCGACAGGCGATTTTCACTGGTACAAGGAAATTGGCGCAATTCGTTACAGAATACGACCGGGCGATTCTCTCTCGGCGCTCTCAAAGTTTTTCCATGTACGTCCGAGCGTGATAAAGACGGCCCTTTTGAAATCTCGGGTGACTGCAGATAGAAATGACGGTCGAGTCGCAAACAATTCTACAGAACTTCGCGTTTTGAATAAGATGAATATGAACAAAAAAGACAAACTTCCAGTCGGGCGAGTTTTGGATTTTCCTGTAAAGCTCTGGAGCCACAAGACGGGCTGGGCGGGTGGACCACTCATTGTCGATGCATCAGGAAAGACAATCACTAATCCCAGACGGGCTGATAGAAATTACAAGCCAGGATTTCATTATACTAAATTTTGTTCCGCATACGGTGTTCGCCGAGGGTTTGCCAAGACGGGGACTAATTCGAATCGAAACGGGGGAGCGGCAAACCGAGCTGTCTCAACTCGTTGATTAAATCTTCACCTTCTTCGAGGTCCCAGTGAATTTCTGAACGAATCATATCTTGACCGCGTTCGAGGGCGACCCCGAAGCTTTCCATTACAGAACGTATAGCACTTGTTTCAAAATCAGTCGTTGCGACATTTCCGTCAGATACACGTTCTATAACGAGACGACACCGAAATGTCGGAACGTCGAATGGAAGACGGCACATTGGACACGTGGGGTCGCCTCTGCACGACAATTTCCATCGATCTACACATCGTTTATGAAACGAGTGGTTACATGGAAGTTGTCGAACGTCTCGTACCATGAATCCTAGACAGACTGAACATTGCTGACCCGTGTGTTGCCAACAATGTTCCTGTTCTCCCCTGACAATTTGTCGACACGGATTCCCAGAAATTGTTTGAGCCCCGCACCGCCGTTCCATTGGTTTAGACCTGTAAAAGATCCTAGCCTCGGCGCCGCAGAGCTTGTGCCAATTCATTTTCGAGGGATCGAATGGCATCCTTGTATTTGAGCCTCATTGTTTCTTCTACATTTTTTCTAAAAATTACAAGTGGATCATCATCTTGCTCCATCCGGCACGTAGGACATTCGATTGATTCTTCAAACCATTTAATTATACATTTATTGTGAAATACATGTTTGCATTTAAGTTTCTTGTCAGACCTCTTTGTCGTTTCAAGACAAATTGTACATGTATTTTGGGCATGGATGCTGCAAAGTCCATCCTGGACTGCCAAATGTTTACACTTCTTCCCTGAAAGAGTTATCGACGAACAATTCATTCTCTGAAAGTATCCTACAAATTTCTTCATGTATTTCGGGCTCGGACCGGTTTGCATCGATAATATAGGTTTTTGCGTAAGGAATTGCAATGTCTCGATACTTGGAATCGAGCAGCTGAAGATACTCGAGTGTGATTGCGTCATCCCCCGCCTGATGCCGTTTTTTCAAATGACTCAATGCAATTTCTGGATCCTTTGAGAGGTAAATGTAAATATCCGGGTACCATGCAATTTTGTCAAAATAGTACTCGTAACATTCCTTTTCGACTGGATGAACAGTGTCGCGCATAAGAGGCCAGAAAACATGCCTCGAACTCCACATGCATCGTTCGTAAATTACATGTTTCTCAGTCTCGACCGGCTGGAGCGTTTTTAGGATTGCCATTTGGAGGAGAAAGCCCCATCTGATCCTGTCCTTGTAAAATTCTTCGAGAGGCCACGAGTCAATCTGTTCCCTGCGTACATACCACCCTTTCGATTCGAGCAAACCGAGCTGGGTCGTCTTGCCTGCACCGATCGTTCCATCAATGACCACCTTCATCCTAGAATGAGTGCGCGGGAATTCTTTAGCACGCGGAACGGGCCCCACCCTCCTCCTGCGAAACGAGAACCGTTGGCTGCCCCGTCATGCATGCTGCATTCTTTAGCGGGAGAGAAAATCCATCTGGGCCATTCTCCTGAGCCATGCGACGGAATTTGTAATTGTCAAAGACGTTAATTGAATTCTTTTTCATGAGCTCATCCATTAAAAGCTTGGACGACGTGAATTCTGTGAGACACCGGCCATCGGCCATTCCTATACGTGTAGACATTACAATCTATTACATTTTATTTTGAAGCACTCTGTTCCATTCATCAAATGATGCCCCCATGATTGTATCAAACTTCTGCTGAACCTCCGTCTTTTGTATGTACATGCTGGGATCCATGCACGTGAGAATAATGTCGTACGCTGCAGCAAGTTCTTCGAGTGTCTTGGCCCCACCAACAAGTATAGCGCCTGATTTAAAGACACTCACAGTCATCTTTTTCATATTCTCACCTGGCTTGAATTTAATCTTGACTGCGCTGTACCTGTCCGGCTCGTAGGTCACCTTGAATCCGGGAATCTTCTCGAACCTGTCCCGAACCTTGTGACTGTTTAGAATTGCATTGAAATGAAAATTAGAATTGATCATGGATATTTCAAACGGATTCATCGTCGGAAGCTCTTCGAGCTCCAGGACTTCTTTCATTATGTACGCCACCTGATTCAGAATTCGTTCCCCGTCAAATGGAGAATTTCCGCCCGAAAGATGAATTGTTCCGTTGGGAAAAATCTTTACGCTCTTTTCAGAGTATGCATCCCTGGTCCGTATCGAAATTTGATTGTAGAATGCAGTATTGTCCATTGTCCACTGAAATCCTTGACTGGTGGATCCTTTTGGGACGAGTGTCATTTTTTGAAACCGTTCTCGAAATTTCTGAATGTCAACCTTTCGGTCATTTCGAGAATGCATGGTGATTGTCGTAATTTTTAGCCACGACGGCGGGTTCCATTCGGGTCTCGAACGAACGACCCGCTCACGAATCTTCGAAAGCTCGCGGATATAATCATACATGTCCATTTTTTACTTGTCCCATAAAGTCTTTTAAGAACCTTGGCGTTCACATGACTCGTTTTTTTGCAGCCATTTTTGCAATTTTTGCAAATGGTCTCCGAAGAATGTCAGCCTTGATCACCTTCTTGTAATATTTCTTGAGACGATTTTCGTTTTCGTGAATGTTGCCCGTTTTTGTGACGTTGTGAGCCACGAGCGATATAAGTTTCTTCTTTTTGACTGCGTTGATTACGCGATTCAGCTCGGCGATCCTGGGCTTCACCACCTTTTTGCGCTTCATTCGCGGTTTCTTCATGGAGAGCGTATTGAGCGCCTCGAGAACAACCGGGGCCCGATTGACACCCCCTAGGTTTCTTACGGCATTCACGGCAGGTGTAGATACGCCATGGACTTCAATCGCTTCACGAACATTTCCGTTGCTCAGTTTGAGTGCCTCTGCGGTTCGCGCGACTTCAGATGCACCACCGGGGACCCGCGAAATTTCATTGACTGCCCGGGGAACACCGCCGGCGTTAAAAAGTGCACGTTTCTGTTCCTCTGGAATTGGGGCGCCCATCAGAGCTTTTCTCCAATTTGTCGTGTTTACTGCAGCACGACCGGTTGGTGAACTCGTTTTTCCGATGAGGGCCCGCCGCCAGTCTCCTGGATTGACTGGACCACTGCCACCTCCACTACCAAAGAATGGTCCACCACCGCCACCAAAGAATGGACCGTCACCACCGTTTCGGCCACCGCCGCCAAAGAATGGACCGTCACCACTGTTTCGGCCACCGCCTCTAAAGAACGGTCCACGTCCAACGAATGGTGGGCGACCGCCTCCGGTGCCAGCAAAACTCTTTTTGCGTTTGTTAATTGCATTTCGTATATTTTCATTTGGAACTCGCCCCAGGTTTCGTTCCAAGTAAACCACCTCTTTTAGATTCTCTGCATTTCTAACGTCATTAATTACCGAACTCGAAGCAGTTACCCGTTCAGGATAGGATCCGTTCCGAGGAACGAGCCTCAAAATTTCACCTAGTCTTCTGTACCTGAGGCTCCCATTCATTCTCGTGATTTTGTCCAATTCATATTTAAGAATCTGACGAATTAACATTTTTATTTTATCAGAATTTGCTGGATATTTCTTGAGAGCATCGAATAACTGAGAAAGTGTCAACTTTGAGTAATTTCTTGCCGCGGGTGGAGGAGAAGGACCGTACGGTCTGGCGTTTCTATAATAGCCCGTCCCCTTGTTGCCTGTTTTGAATACATAGCCAGGCTTTGCACCTTTGAACGTGTTTGACGGTACGAAATTTTGATTTCCAGTTCTTTCATTTACAATTCTCTGAACACGTGGTGAAACTTTTACCCCATTCTGAATTGCTTTTACAATTGCGTCGATTGATCCTTTGCGCGCAACAGCCTCTGCCGCATCAGGACCGGCACCGCCTTGGAGAATCGGGGGGATTGTCTCTGGAACTTTCTGGCTTATGGTGACTGCAGCGGCCGGTTGAAGACGCACTCCATTCGAAATAATTTTTGCAATTGATTTCGAAACATCAGTTGCACTCGAAAGATTAATCGTCTTGTTCACTTGTACTCCATTTCGTATAATTTTGACAATTCCAGGTACAAGATTTGCAGTCGCGCGAAGGGCATTCATCTTGGCTCGACCGTTAGGGATGTTTGTTGAATTTCTGACAATTTGAGAAATTTTATTTGCAATTTCATCGCCCATGCATTTGAGCAAGAGAAAAATTGGAGTGATTTTCATGTCAGCATCGTCGACAATTGAAATGGACCAAAAACAAAATGGCAACTCTCCTGAAGACGCGTCTGATTGCACCCTACCAGCACACGGGAGTGCGGTGGCTTGCGAATCGTGAATCTGACCCGCAGTTTTCTGGCGGATTCTTGTGCGATGAGATGGGTCTCGGGAAAACGGTCCAGATGCTGGCTCTCATGTGTGTTCATCCCAAAAAGACGCTCATAATTGTTCCAAAGTCAATTGTGACGCAGTGGAGAGATGAAATTGCAAAGTTTACGCCCCACCTATCTGTGAATGTTTTTGATGGACCCGGGCGCCTTTTGAAAGATGCAGACGTTACTATTGCACCATATTCTCTTCTTCCAACCAGACTTCATCAGCCAGTTTCGCCGCTCCTTTCTGTTTCTTGGGAGCGCGTGATTTTGGACGAGGGCCACGAAATCAGAAATAAACGCAGCAAGACTCACATTGCAGCATGCGCTCTTCGTGCAAAGACGAGATGGATCCTTACTGGCACACCAATTTTCAATTCGATGAAGGACTTTGCAAACTTGTGTGGTTTTTTGGGACACAGTCGAAATGATGTTCAGTCGAACCCCGCCGGGTTTCGAAACCTTTACGTTCTTCGGCGCACAAAGCTCGATGTTTCGATGCACAACAAGCGGCTCGAGCTTCCACCGTGTGATTTCCAGAATATCGAAATTGAAATGTACGACGAGGAGGCTGAATTGTACCAGAATGTGTATGATCGGGCCCAGGGAGTCATTCGAAACGTCATGCGTTCCGGAAACCAGGGGATGCATCAAATGGATATTTTGGAGGCGCTCATGCGAACTCGCCAGGTGATGACCTGCCCGCAGACATATTTCGATGGAATTGCAAAACAGATGGAGACGCCCCGCGAAGAGTGGACCGGCCGATCGAAGAAGATTGAGACGCTCATTGACCTTATCAAAAGCCACCCAAAAGAAAAGACGCTGATTTTTTACAACTTTACCGGAGAAATGATGGAGATTAAGAAGCGGCTCGAAGGGCGAGAAATGTACAGAATTGATGGAAAGATGGATAAGACGCAGAAGGATGCAGGGATTGAGGCGTTCAAGAAATCTACAATTGTTCCAGCTCCAGTTTTTCTGATTCAGATGAAGGCGGGCGGGGTGGGCATCAACTTGCAGGAGGCGACCAGGATCTACATAACAGCACCGAGCTGGAATCCTTCGACCGAGCTTCAGGCTATTGCCAGGGCGCACAGGACGGGGCAGACTCAAAAGGTGACTGTTCGGCGACTGGTCTACATCGGCAGCGAAACGACTCCGAGCATCGAGCAGAGCATCATGGCCCTTCAGGCGGGAAAAGCTTCAGTCGCGGCTATTCTGCTGAACGACCCCACAATCGAAACACAAATCTCCAATAGTACGAAAACCACATTGAATATTCGGACCGTTGCAAAAATATTCGCGTTGTAATGTAATGTCTAAAGTTGGATCACGCGCTCAGGTCTATCACGGAAATGCCGACGTCACACCAGGCGGTCTCAAGAAGAAGGATCTCAAGATGGTCGATGGCGAACTCGTAAGCAAGTCTAAATCCAAGGATGAAAAGAAAAATCCTTGGATAAAGGCGGTTGCCAAGGCGAAGAAGGAGCTTGGCATCACAGGGTTCGCACTCATTCAGGGAAAGCTTCTGGATCGTGCTCGCAAAATTTATAAAAAATAAATGCACATAGTACGATGCCTGACGCGATTCACCTTCTTATGGCTGTATGCAGTCTCTCGTTCATAGTTATACTTCTTGCCGGGACGTCTATAGGAAAACAGTGCTATAACGACAATTCATCATACGGAAACGATAGGAAATCGCGTGCGAAATTTCTCACAGCAGCCATAGTCATTGGCGTATTAGCTACACTGACGTCAATGTTCGGTATTTATAAGGGTGCTAGTTAAAATATGTGTCGTAATGTAATGGCCGCGCAGGGTGTATATAACGGTCTTGCAAATGTAGGTCAACTCAAAGCTCAGATTGGTCTGGGCGTCTCGATATGTTTAGCGCTAAGTTTGTGCACCTCGGGTGGATTTGCACTCAGGTCATTTTTTACCGATAAACATACCTCTACAGTACAAGGTTCAGTGACACCGACACCCTGTCCAGCAAGTACTTCATGCCCAGCGCCTATAAAATACACAGTCGATGGAAAAACATATACGTTGAATGGATCATTTATGAGTCCTTTGCCGGCGACAATGAATGTCTCCTATGATCCAAAAAACCCAAGTGATTCTGAACAAGGCGGTCGATCGCTCGCACTTTCCGCATTTCTCATGGGCGCCGCAGTCGTCATTCTAATTATTGGATATTTTGTCTACAGAGTGACAATGGCGTATAAACCAGTTGCAGCGATTGAGGGCGCTGGCGCACTCTACAATTTAGGAAAGGCTGTCATCTAAAAACGCACACACCCCCTTTTCAATTCCATCCTTTTCATAAAATCGAACCTGATGAGCCCGTACAGTAAGTCCCCATGAATTATTAAAAAAGTAATTTGAATCAATGTCGACAATACACGAAACCTCCTGGTCCCGAAAAAGACCCTCTTTAATTTCAGGCGAAACCTGATTCGAATTTCCATCGAAAATATGAGTGCTCTCATCAATTTTAATTCGGAGCGACGTCAATTTCATGTTCGACGTGAATGGATCACGCGGACACAAAAGACTTTCAATATTTTTCCACCAATTTATAAATTCATCATTTGATAAATCAACCTGGAATGATTTATAGGATGATACACCCCATGTACATTTTCCCCTAGGAATTTGAAATCGTAGAGGCTTTGATTGAATCGTATACTTGAGCTTATCTCTTGATGCGGGTGTAGAATCAATTGTACTCAAATCAATTTCGTACCAAAAGACCATTTAAATTATAAAAGACAAAGTTTTTTATCTGTTACAAACGATTCCGTTTCACATGGCATTATCAAATTCGCTCCATTCGAAAATATACATTCAATTGCGTGATGGTTTCGATCGATATTGAAATATGAAATTCCATTCCACGTGAAATTAAATTCAATCGGTCTCCGAACAATGTGAAATTGTGGGTTTGAGAAAATGTGTAATGTTTTTGTTTCGGAATTGTAAATTACTCCATCATTCAATCTGATTAAATCTTTTTTAATTTTTCTAGGTTTAATTTTAAATTTGATTCGAACATCAATATCATCGACGCGGCTCAATATTTCACGAACCATGTCATAAGGTAAATCTTTCCAAATTTCTTCCATGTCATTCACGTGTCTTGTTTTTTTAGCCCGAGCACATTTCACAATCAGGGTTTGCAAGAGAGCATGCGAGAACAGGGACGGTCACCTGTTGGGGCTTGGCCTTTGGACGTGTTCGCAGGTAGTACATTCCAGTCTTGAGCCCCTTTTTCCATCCGTAAAAATGCATGGAACTGAGCTTTGCAAGGCTCGGATCCTCCATGAAGATGTTGAGCGACTGTGACTGGTCGACAAATGCGGCCCGATCCGCGCTCATGTCGATAATAGACTTTTGCGGAATTTCCCAGACTGTTCTGTAAATAGCCCTGAGATTCTCAGAAATGTCGAGACTCTGTACGCTTCCACCGCTTCGAATGATTTCATTCTTCACATCGGAACTCCACTTTCCGATTGCCTGAAGATCCTTGACAAGATGCTTATTCACCATGACAAACTCTCCGGCCAGTGTTCGGCGAAGGTAGATGTTTGTCGTGTACGGCTCGAACGCCTCGTTATTTCCCAGAATCTGGGCGGTTGTCGCAGTTGGCATGGGCGCAATCAAAAGAGAGTTTCTGAGCCCCTTGGTCATGACGTCGGCTCGAAGACTGTCAGAACCGTGGACATGCTTCTTCCAAAAGTCGAAATTCAAAACACCTTTGGATGCGGGCGACCCCTTAAATGTCTCGTAGGGACCATCTTTTTCTGCGAGCCGGGATGACTCACAAAGAGCCGCGCAGTACATGGTCTCGAATACGAGCTCGTTGATGCCCCGAGCCTGGTCAGAGTCGAACGGAATTCCGAGCATCATGAAGACGTCGGCGAGTCCTTGGACGCCAATCGCAATTGGCCGGTGGCGCATATTTGACTTTCGGGCCGCCTCCGTGGGGTAGTAATTCTTGTCAATGACCTTGTTCAGATTCCGAGTCACGACCCGAGTAACTTCGTGAAGCTTGTCGTATCTGAATTCTCCATTGTCTACAAATGCAGGAAGGCTCAGGGATGCCAAATTGCACACGGCAGTTTCGTCAGGTTCAGAAACCTCCATGATTTCGGTACAATTGCCTGTAATCATTCCGTTGAATATTCCCATGTGCCGTTTAGGCTCGTTGAAACAATACGTCTCGTCCCACCGGTTGTTATCTTCGATTGATACTACGCGGACAAACTGTCTCACATCGCGGGTCACTGGGGTGAAATCATTTAGGTTTAGTCTATGAGTTTTGAAACCAACATTAATAAGAGTTTCAACCCCAAGTGCAGATACTACCAAACGCCAACAAGTTTGTGTATCAAACATCTTCTTTCCACCTTTTCCATCGGGCATTTCAGTCTCTCCGGCTTCACGTAAGAGTCCAATGATTGAACTTACACCTAGAGTCTGAAGCATGAGTTGTACGTCTCGAAGAAAACTCAAATGGATAGATGCAACCGAAATACTCTTTTGCGCAGGGTTTCCCGGGCAGCCTTGTGTGTGCCCATCTGCATCACAAAGACCGGCGAACCATTGAAGACGAGTTTGTATATTTTCATACAAAGGAACACTAAACTTTTTAGGAATATCATATTGGAGCAGGACATTTATACGACCCTGTGTATCTTCGTTTCCAGATGTGGTTCTAATATCTAGATATTCAATTAGTTTCTTCTTTTCTCCGTAGAGAGAAATTCCAGGAATTGTCTTGAAACCACTATACGTTGCGTGGTATGTTCCATCTCCACAAAAGAAACCGTGTGTATAAGGATCCCATGTCGGTTCATCTTTTTCAGCAAATTGTAAAACGGGAGGTAGCCACTTGATGAGCTTGTCACCAGGAACGAGTGTTTTAGCCTCTTTGATTTCTGACTTATTGCCGTATCCCACCTGAAGATGAAACTTGTGGTACTCTGTACATTCTAGGAAAGTTCCATCACTCATTGTGATTCTGATAAGTTTTGAATGGTCACTCGTCTTTTTGATTTCAACATCTGACCACTCTTCACCATTCCAAATCTCTATGATTTGTCCATTAAGATTTTGAATCATTTCATATCCATTTTTTGTTAGAATTTTCGTTTCAGGTGCGACACACAAATTACTCGATTTTATGGTTCCAATGTTCATCTGGTTCGACTTGGAGTTTGCCGAGTCTTTGTAGCACATGTAGGGCGTTCCAGTCTCGACCTGCGACTTGAGCATGGCGTTCCAGACGTCCCTGGCTTTTA
>Ga0304728_1000437_pt1 | contig 35614 bp, 52 predicted proteins | sample C_130625_MF_Meta_FD_190476 | JGI IMG/M metagenome (GOLD analysis project Ga0304728, IMG submission 190476) | Freshwater microbial communities from Lake Croche, Canada to study carbon cycling - C_130625_MF_MetaG (v2) (version 2) | ecosystem: Environmental > Aquatic > Freshwater > Lake | place... | reverse complement strand
CTCGATTTTATGGTTCCAATGTTCATCTGGTTCGACTTGGAGTTTGCCGAGTCTTTGTAGCACATGTAGGGCGTTCCAGTCTCGACCTGCGACTTGAGCATGGCGTTCCAGACGTCCCTGGCTTTTACGACGCGAACAAAACGACCCAGCCGAACATAATCCCTGTAAAGTTCGTTGAATCCCTCGCCCCACGTATCCTGGAGACCGGGAGACTGATTCGGACACATGAGGTGCCAATCTTCGTCATTTTCAACCGCCTTCATGAAAAGATCAGGGATCCAGAGCGCCGTGAACAGGTCGTGGCATCTCGCCTCCTCGTCACCCTGGTTCAATCTGAGGTCGAGAAACTCCATAATGTCTGCATGCCACGGCTCGAGGTACACGGCGAACGACCCTTTGCGCTTTCCGCCGCCCTGGTTCACATACCTGGCGGTGTTGTTGAAGACGCGGAGCATGGGAACGATTCCGTCGGCAATTCCGTTGGTTGCATGAATTCTAGCCCCTCGAGCGCGTATATTCGAACAATGGATTCCGATTCCGCCCGACCACTTGGAAATTTGCGCACATTCCTTGAGCGTGTCGTAAATTCCGTCAATAGAGTCATCCTTCATTGCGACCAGAAAGCAGCTCGACATTTGGGGCCTCTTTGTGCCTGCGTTGAAGAGCGTCGGCGTCGCGTGAATGAAAAACTTTTTCGACATGAGGTCGTAGGTTTCTTTTACCAACGCGAGATCCTCCCCGTGAATTCCTAGAGCGACGCGCATGAAAAGATATTGAGGCGTTTCCCCCGTGTACAGGTAGCCTTTTTGGAGCGTCTTGATTCCAAAATAGCCAAACGAATAGTCTCGCCGGTGGTCAATCCACGAATCAATTTCGAGTGCAAGGGTTTTCATGAATTCATCGGAAATAATTCCCTTTGCGTGGAGCTGGATCATTGCCTCGCTGAACGTAAGCGGGCACGTTTTTTGAAGGTTTGATACAGTAATTCGCGTTGCCAAAATTTCGTAATTTGGATCATCTGTAATCATGCCAATTGCAACCTCGGCACTCAGCGTATCAATCTCGGATGTTGAAATTCCGTCATACATTGACGAAAAAACCTTTTGGGCAACCTTGATCGGGGCGACACCTGTGAGCGGCTCAAACTCGGGGGACTCATTCAGCTTTTGAATTCGCCGGGTAACCTTGTCAAAGAGCATCTCTTCAGACTTTCCATTTCGCTTAGTAACCTTCATCTAGGATATATAGGGTTTATTTTTTTATCAGAGCATTACAATGGCTACACGATTTTTGTCGACACCTCTTTCAGACGCATTTTTTTCAGATTTCAATCGAGAATCGATTCATTCTTTACTCATTTCAAAAGTTCGTGACACGACTGGGTACACAATTGATAAGCAGAATGACGCCGACATTCAGGGGCTCATGCGCAAGGTATACATCAACATGGCAAAAAACGAATATACGGACATCAGGACTCAGGTCGACACCATGAATTCGAAAGTTGTCGACGAGGCGAGCCAGTTTGTTCTGACGGGCGTTCTCCAACAAATTGTATATCTCCAGGACATTGCAACAAACCCCGTGCCTCTCGTCAACCCTGTCAGCACGAGCACATACGGAAACAAACTGCCAATCAACGATCGCTACGGAATTAATCCTCGGTAAAAGAAATGAGGTCACTTGACGACATTCTCATCGGATTTTTAATTTTCTTCATTCTTGAAAGGATAATTAAACTTTTCGGAGGTGTCGTCGTCGAGCCATGGGTTTCTACAGTTGTTCGAAATGAAAAATCCATAAAAAACTATGTTCAGGCGGTTGACATTCTTTTGCTTTTGGGTGCGCTCATTCTCGTAATCAAGTATCAGAAACCTCTCGCAAACCTTGCTAAAGTAAGATAAGGCCTGTGGCTGTAGGGAATGTAAGATGAACCGGTACAAGCTTGAAACTGCAGAATTGTGTAAACGCAAAGGATGGGACAAGGCGCCGATAAGTACAGTATGGATGTTGTACACCGAAGAAAATGGAGAGCTCGCGAGCGCCATTCGGCAAAATCAGCATCTTTACAAAAAAACAAATTTAAAAAAGGATCGTGGAATTGACATTGTAATGGAAATGGGAGATGTTTTCAGTTATCTTTTCCAACTTGCTCACATGCTCAATGTCGATCTTGATGAAATGTGGGAACTTCATAGAAGTAAAGTTCATGGAAAGAATTATCCAGTCGAAAAAAATGTAGGATCTTATTAATGGCAACAGCCACCCTAATTGACGACACGATGCACATCAATCCGTTTACAGCCACAAATACGTTTGGCACTCCATCAAACGGAGGCTTTTATGACGGGCCCGATGGAACCTTTATCGTAGAGCGAGATGAGACTCCCACAAACTACGGTGACCCGAACAGCGATCTCTCGCACTTTACACCAGACCATCTCAATCGATCCGGTCCACTCATGGTCAACGAAGCTGCACCGAGTCCTGCGCCATTCCTCGGGTATCCAGCGCGCATGTTTGAGTACCCAGACATGGTGACAACAACATGGTATCGCCCAGGTCTAAATAAAGTTTCTGAAAAGATTGAAAAGAAGACGGCTCCATTTCAGTTTCAATGGTCTGGTCACAAGAATAAAGACTATGACATTATGATCCTTCTTGGCCTTGCCGCACTTATAATGTACATTTCTAAATAGGAATAATCTTTTGAGCAACAACCTTGATTAGCTTTTTTTCTAAATTTTGTTTTTCAGTATCAATTCGCTTTGCCAATTGTGGACATGAATGATTCTCAAGTTGGATGCACCTGGTGCAAAACATGCCACTACACTCCTTACACTTGAGAATCTTCATTTTGTGGCGGCACCCGCTCATCTTTTATTATACATGAGATGCTCTTCTTAATGTATTGTTCGTCGTCATCTTTCAGTTCGCAGAGGCCATTGGCACGTCCGTTGACAATTCTCTCCCATACGGTTTTCAAAATCGGAAGCTTTTCCTTGAACCATTCCTTGTCTCTTTGGACACGAACAACGACAAACTCTTCCGGATCGGGTTTGTATTGAACGAAATCGCATTCTTCAAAATCTAGAATTTCAAGAAGAAGCTGAATTTGCGGAAGGTAATATTTTGGAACCTTTGCTTCGATTTTTCGAGTCAGAGGACATTTGATTTCGAGAAGAATTCCGTCATCGGTGATTCCATCGGCAGATCCTCCGATGAATGGATAGTCTGGGTGCTGGACAAGACCTATTTCTGTTGTATTTTTTCCAAATTTTTGATCGTACATGTCACGTACAAAAGGTTCTAAAAGTGTTCCGTGGGCAGTTGCTGCATTTCCGGCCCATTGTGTTCGAAGAACCTTTTTCTTTACAAATGATTCTACGCTTTCGTAATGGTTCTCACCAATTGCAGATGCAGCGTCGCTTGCAGTAATCATATTTTCACGAAGTCTAAGCCACTCTTCAGACCTCTGTTCTGCATACGTCGCCTCCTTGAGTTCCTTTACTCGTTCCAGCAATCGGGACATTCTTTCCTTTAAAACGCGTATCCGTCTTAAGTACAATTTCGGCCGCATTTTGTTCAGCCTGCTTCTTTGTTGTCGCGTATCCAAAACCTTCTACAAGATTATTTACAGAAACGGATATGCAAAATGTTCCGTTGATTGTGTCAGAAAGAATATATTCTGGAAGAGGATACTTGAGCGCCTGGCACCACCGCATCAGCTGATCTTTGTAATTGTCGTCTACGAGAGACGTCTTCACTTTTTTGAAACTTTCGAGTATAAAATTCTTTGCATGGACCATTCCGAGATCGATGTAAATTGCACCGATGAGCGCCTCAAAAACATCCTCCATAATGTGTTCGTTTGTATTCCACCCATTTCTCTCCCCTTTTTCATCCATAATTGTGAGTTTGTCAAGACCAAGAACCTTTGAAATCTCACAGAGCGTCTTTCCTCTCACCATCTTCGTTCGCGCCTTGGTCAGGAATCCTTCACGCTCTTTCTCATGCAAATCAAAAAGATGCTTCGTGACTATAAACCCCAGAACAGAATCACCCATGAATTCTAGGGTCTCATACGATCCCGTCAGCCCCGAGTAACGCTTCAGGGCGCTCTTGTGCGTAAAAGCGCGCTGATACGTTTCAATATTGTTTATTTTTGTTCCTACGAGCGAATTAAGCAAATCTCTTGAAATCGTAGGTGCGGGCTCCATTTTTATTTTATAAAAGTCTCTTGTTTAAGCCTTTACAACCTTTGGACGAAGCTTCTTCTCCTTTGGAGCCTCCGCCGGTGCGTCAGTCTTGGCAGGAGCCGCGGGTGGATCCTTGATGTAGTGAGGGTTGATGTACTTCTGGATGTTCAGAAATGTAACCTGAATGTCGGCCGGAACATTCAGGAGGTCCTGGAGAGTCGCATCGAGCGTAATCTTCTGGCCATTCTTCAGACCCTTTGCCTCGACGTACTCGTTCACCTTCCGGGTCACCTGGGACCGAGACATCATGTCCTCTGGACCAAGTGTGAGAAATGCACGAAGCTTGTCAGAAAGCTTCATAGGCTTGTTGAACCCGTTGTTTGCGGCACGAGCCTTTGCCTTTTCGCCCTGAGGATCCTCAATGTGCTGGCGAATCTTGCGCATGTCCTTGCGGAGAGCCTTAATCTCTTTGAGCAGTGCATCAATCTGAACTTGGTCCATTCTACAGTACTCACTCAAGTAGCCTTTATCTCAGTAAAAGGAGTAGAATCATCATAAATAGAATTACAATCGGAACAACGGCGACTTTCCAGAGTTTAGGAGGCGGTGGTGCAGGCGGTGGAATCGGAGACCCTATTGAACTTGCACTGTCAGACTGTGGTAAATTTACATTAAAGTTTGGGGGTAAATTGTCGGAATACTGTGACGGATCAATTTTGAAACGAACCCCAGAAACCGTCTTGTTGCACTTTCCTCCACAACACCCAGGATCGCATGGATACACGAGGCCATTCTGTTTATTCACGTAGCCGCAAATAAAATCATACGGATCCATTGGGTCAGCTAAACATAAACAGTTTTTTGAAACAAATTCACCTTTACACGTTGTCATCTGATTTAAAGAATATACTATTTATTCATTGAAATGGACTACGGAACACCTCAGAAGCTACCAAATGGCCGATATTTTCTCAAAGTTGGCCCTGTTCGTCACCAGGTGAATGGCCTGGTTCTTCAGGATGATCTCTCAAATAAGAATGTTTCATTCAAAGTGAGCGACTCGAGCATCTTTTCCAGCATTGATGCAGAGATTCTCGCAAAGGCCAAAGAATGTAAGATTGAATGGTTCAGGAAGGATTTGGCGGATGATGTAATTAACGCTGCATATCAGGAGAGCGTCACGGATGGGGTTCTCGATGCAAGTCTCTTGAGTGTAAAAGGCCAGGTTCGTACAATTGCATTTGATTCACAGAAGACATCAGTTGAACTCCAGGCGGTTCCAGCGGGAACACAGTGCGACGTCGTCTTTGAAATTTCTGGACTTTGGTTTTTGAAAAAATCATTCGGGCCAATTTGGCGTGTAGTCCAGGTTCGTGTTCGGACTCCAAAGAAGGATCCTCCCCAGGCCTACCTTTTTAGCGATGAGCCAGCCGATGACGAGCATGAGACTGATGACCCAACAGACTACATCGACATTGACTAGCCCAAAAAAATTATCGTCATTATACTATAAGATGGAAAAAAAACGTCTCGCAATCATGCTTTTGGCCGCAGTTTTCTTCATCCTGTTTTTGATGCCAAAGATGAGTGGGTTTGATGCACCAAAGATGCCCGCCAGTCAGGTCATGGGTGGAAATGTCAGGGATACCTATTACGCGGCACCACTTCAGCCCTCACCACCACCACCACCACCACCACAAATGAACATGGGAGCTCCAGCAAGCGCCATGGAAGATTCAATGGGGTCTTGGGGAATGGATGGGATTTCCTCAGCTGCTCTCATTCCTCGTGAAGTAGTTTCGACCGACGATTTTGGCCAGTATGATCCATCAGCCATTCTTTCAGGCCAGAATTACCTCGATCCCCGGAGCCAAATTGGGTATCCCGAGACGCTCGGTGGTGTTCTCCGGAACGCAAATCGTCAGTACCGCTCAGAGCCAATGAATCCTCGTGACCCAGTCAGCATCTTCAACCTCAGCACAATTCCTCCAGACATTATGCGCCCACAGTTTGATATAATGAATGATTACCAGTAACTGCGAAATTAAATAGAGAATAACCTCTTCAACAATAGAAAATGGACTTTAAGACCGTGACGACCGAATGGATCGCACTCAAAGCCCAGCTCGCCTCAGCTCGCAAAGATCTCACAGTGCTTAACAAGCGCGAAAAAGAACTTCGCAAGTTTGTGACTGAACACATGGCCCGGAACGAGATTGACACGCTCAAGGTTCACGAGAAGATTAAGGTTAATTTCAAGAAATCCAAAAAGAAGGGATCTTTGACCAAGGATGTCATCAAGGCTGGTCTGAATACATTTTTCGGAGGAAACGAGGCCCAGGTTGAGGGTGCATTCCAGGCAATTCTGGATGCCGCCCCTACAAAGGATACATTTGGTGTCACGGTGACTGGTCTAAAGGTTTGAATCGTCTTGAGACTAAGAAGAATGGTTTTCAAAAAAGAGTCGTTTGGACTCGATGCACCTGCCCCAAAACTCTGGGACATTCACGAGCTCTCGTATGAATCTGACGAATGTGACGACGAGCCGGAGCCGCTCCACCCAGAGGATTGGCAAGACTGGCACTCGGAGAACCTTCTCGACGCGTGGATGGGAATTCGCGACTATTGCGAGATGCGATACATAAAAATCAAAACAACGTACCCAAAGTTTGTAGAGTTTATAATGAAGCCATCTGGTTCATCTGAATGTCGGACCCAGACAGAATATGACCTGTGGCAGGGTGTCTCACAGTACAAGCTTGTCGATGAGAATCAATTTTATTTTTGGGTACAAGAAAATATAGATTCTCATTGTAATGTTTGATGTGACGGGCCCTAAAGTTCTCGTCCCTTCGATGCTCTTTGCACTCATGAACCCCAGGCTCTTTGGAGGATTTCCAAAAGGCGCAAAGCTTCCGGTACAGGCTGGCGTTCATGCTTTTCTTTTTGCAATTCTTTATTCACTGATTTGCAAATATGTCGTCAAGGTGACTCTTACAAAAATGGACATTGTCGTTCCGACGGTTCTCTTTGTTCTTTTGACCCCCGGAGTTCTTGTATCGATTCCATCCACGGGTGGACCGACGGCCGTCATGACGCACGCCCTCGTTTTTGCAATTCTCTTTGCGTTTCTACGAGGAATCTTTCCAGAATACTATTAATGAAACACCTGGCAATAGGCCCGGGTGCCATGGGGTTCTACCTGTATCTCGGATCATTGACACGAATGAGCGATAAAGGACATTTAAAAGATTTGGAAGAAATTTCTGGATCGTCGGCCGGCGCAATCATCGGTCTCATGTATTGCTTGACGCGAGGGGACATGAAAAAAATTCTTGACACGTCTCTCAAAATTCCCGTCAATCACCTAATGAGACCGAATCTGAAAACACTCTTGACAAAATACGGACTCATTCCTCTTGGAAAAATCAGAAAAACCTTTTCAGATGTTTGCGTGACCGAGGCATCAAAGGATGACATTACATTCAAGGAATTATTTGATTTTTTCAATGTAAAATTACACGTCTCGGCATACTGTGTCCAGCTCGAAAAGATTCGGTACTTTAGCGTAGACACGAGCCCGGACATGAGCGTTCTTGACGCCGTGTGTGCGTCGATTGCAATTCCATTTCTTTTTTCGAGTATAAAATTGAACGATGGAATGAATTACATTGATGGTGGATCCATCGAGACTGCACCTGGTGGTCCATTTGTCGGAAAAGACGATGTTCTTATTTTGAAAATGAGTTACGACAATTGGATGATTGATGTCAAGGATATAAAATCGTATGCGTTAAATCTCTTGTACGCGACAATGAAACTTCGGTACACGTATTCATTTCCGACATTTAACATAATTTGTGAGGGGGATGTTTTTGATTTCGGCGCGTCAAGTGAGAGTAAACTTCGGATGTTCACAGCCGGCTACGCTCAAGAATTTTCTTTGTAAGAATAAATGCACGCAGACCTTCGCAAGTCTCATCTCCGCAAGATGACTGCGACTCGCATCTCGGTCAAGGCAACCCCGGGTCGTTCAGGATACTCGTACATGCGCAAATCCAAGACGGTTCGCGTTCGGGGCGTTCCCGCCTATGACGTTGGGACGATTGGAAAATCCAAGGCTCGCATCGGTCCTCTCAAACACGGAATGCTCACCAAGTTTGGGTACCACCCGGTCGAGGCAAAGACGAACCGGCGCAAGGCGCTCATGAAGGCTATTCGCATCGGAATGGAGGATCCACTCGCGGTTTTTCGGCGGCTCATCGCGGTGAGCACTCTGACGAAGCGTATGGCTCCACGAGCGTCGCGCATCTACAGGCAGGATGCCGCATGGGTCAAAGGATTCTTTTTTGGGCGTAAATAAATCTTGAGATATGATAATGAATAATAGACATACACGTCTTAATTCAATTTTATCTAATATAAATAATTTTAAATTTGCACTTGCAGTAGGGCACGGTCAACATGAACCAAGTTTACCACCCGTTCTTGTTCCAAAAGATACTTATGTAATATTTACTTCAAAACCTGGATATCTCAGCGATACAAGTGACGTTCATAATCAAAAATTTAAATCGATATTTCAAAATAGAAATAAAGTTAAAAAATTATTACTAGGAACTTTATCACGTGAAGAAAAACCTAAACTTCTTACAAATAAAAACTGGGACTGGAAAAAACACATTTATCCACCTGAATCTTTGATTGCAAATCATTCTCTCGAATTTTATGATTCTCCTCAACCAGGAAATACAAGAAACGAGGCTTATGGCAAGATAGTATACGATACATTATGTGGTCTATGGAAAATTGGAATTCCCGATGCAAGGCAATTTCATGGAAGTAAACAAAACCTACAAACTATTTTAAATACAGCAAGAAGTTCCCAAACTGGAAAATTAATTGTATTTATTTCGGGATGCCGCGGAGATCCTGCTGTTTCTGAAGAAAGTTTAAGACAAGCAATGTCTTTTGTTCCAAGTAGTTTTAAAAGATATTTTGAAGTTCCTCAAACATATAATATTACACTGACTAATTATTTAAGAAAAATACGTAATTTCGAAAGTGAAGTTTCGAGAATTATGCGTTTAAAAAGAACAGCCGGTGCAAGTTCTGTAAGTAACGGTTCTTCATTAAACTTAAATCTGAATCTAAACACTGGGAATTTAAACGTATTAAATAAATATAGAAAAATGATAGCGAGAATCAAGGAGCCTACTTTTGGAGTTCGCGGAAATAAACAACTTCCGATACAAGCAGCTCGGACATATTTTCCATATTTTTTTACAAGAAATATGACAAATGAAAATGCTCGTTTGTTGATCAATAGTATAAAGAGAAGTAATACGAATCTTTCGAATAGAATTACGAATTTATGGAAATTTGGGCAGCCTATCGATCAGAATTGGAAAAATCACATAAATGTAGCTAAAAGAATAGTATATAAAATTAAAAATATTGAAAACAGAAATAATTCAGCATCTCGACAGGCTGCAAGGCATTAGGAAAAAAATCGAGATCCACTTAAAATTGTAAATATCAAATAAAAAAATGATCAAAGATATCGCGGTTGACATCTGGGCCTCTCTCGGTCCTGGCTATTCCGAATCCGTATACCATTGCGCATTCGAAGTCGCCCTTAGGAAACACGGTCTGTCCTACGAGACTGAGCGCATCATCCCAGTCTATTACGACGGTCAAAACGTCGGACACGTCCGGGCCGACCTCATAATAGATCGGACAACAGTCATCGAGCTCAAGTCTGTGAGTAAGTTGAATGAAACTCACAGAATTCAGGTTAAAAATTACATGAAACTTTTGGGGATCGACCATGGGATCCTCATCAATTTTCCGGATCGTCATTCTGAAAATCCGGAAGTTGAAGAGTGGTGATATATCAAAACCTTAGTTTTTTAGCTACATTGTTTTGTAATATTCCCAGGATAATTCTTTACAGATTCCCTTCCAAATCTGATCCTGAATGTACAGCTTTTCCTTTGATTTCAGGAGCGGAAAACATTCGAGATACCTGTCCTCCCCCAAGAGTTCGCAGAGTTTGTACAGAACGTAGGAGTAACTCAGAAAGTTTTTTCGGTTCGCCGGTTTGTGCTTCTCGAACGGTTCTTGAATTTTGTGAAACATGAGACGCAACTTGTCTTCGAGCGATTGCGGCATTGTGGGGGGTTGAATCCCGCTAATGATGGTTGCGATGTACGGCGCGTGCTCATAGTACTTGTTCTTGTCGAGCTTCTTTAAAAGTCCGCGAACCTTTTCGTGAGTAATCTCGCCTACATTCTTAATCTTCTGTTTCTTGAATTCCGAACGAAGCTGATTGATGAGTTCATCCGGGACGCTCGTAGATTCCTTCGCCTGAAATTGGCTGATCCATTCGTTGAAATGATTTTCCCGTTTGTACGAATAGACAATGTGTTTCTCAGTCTCTTGTTCCTCTTTGAACCCGAGGGTGTCCCCTTGGAACCGTTCTGCCCGACCACATTCCATGCAAACCTCGTCCGACGAAACCTGATCCAACATTTTGGTAAAAACTTTTCCACACCCTTTGCATGGTAATTCATGTTCATTCTGCCCCTGTGTGTAATCTTTCGGATCGTACTCACCTTCAATTTCATTCATGTACTTTTTGAAAATATCTTTTCGTTGCGTCTTTTTTCGAACCTTGAATTGGACACCGAGCGCCGTATGTGACGTCTCAGTCTCTTCCGTCTCTTCAGTATATTCCTTTATTAATGAAAAACATGAAAGAAGATATTCTGCAATTTCATCATCCGTCTTACATTCTTGCAACTTATTTTCGTACCTTGCCTCCATAATTTGACAACGGATAAAAACTTTATGGGGAAATATTTGGCGCCAAAAAGAATTTCAAATCTCCTAAATTTGCAATTGTGTACCTGAAAATTATAGGCATGTCCACATTTTTTGAATTTTGCATAAATTGAATGCTCGAACACATGTTTGTCGCTTTTGTGTACAGACTAATGTATTTGAGACTGAATGCACCCCCCGTACGATCACACGGAGGTACGTCCGGGTATCTGATTATTGTTTTTTGTTCGGCAAAGTCACCCGAGCAGCTCAGTTCAAGTTCGGTGCCCTCGCGCCAAATCATCATTTCGTTTCCGAGATTTGACATGTCCCTGACAAACCTCTGAAAGTCGATGCTTTGCATGGTCGTAATGACATTCATTTCAATGTCTGGAAATTCAATCATGTCCTCATTAATATCCAAAAGTTTCAATTTAAAATGAGTAATTGAATTCTTGTCTTGATTTTCAATTGTAAATTCCATAATATCTCGCCCTTCGGCCGAAATTGTAAGCGTGTCGGACGACGTGACAGACTTGAGAAGTTTGTGCACATTTGCCATATTGAGCCCCGCAATAATCTCTTCCGGACAATCATACTCTTCGAAATTTTCAGCCAAGAGATTCATCTGGACAAGGGTGACTCGGGCAGTGTCGAGCGTCAGAATTTTTATACCTTCAGCAGTAAAATATACATTGACGTCATTAATTATATCTTTCAGAACTTCGAAAACAGATTTGATTGATGATGCCTGGATAGTCTTTACCCTCATTGTTTCATGTAAGAAAGAAATCTTTAAGTCCTCGATGCGAGTGCGTCAGTCACTGATCTTGAAATTCTTTCTTCCAGTTCTGGGGTGATTTCTGGCTGAAGAGATTCTCCGTACCGGTCAAGCTCAAACATTGTAGGATGGCACTCTGAGCCGTCCAGGTTTGAGCAAAAATCCGGACTCGTATCCCACGAAACAAATTCCACAGGAACCATGGATTCGAGCCAGTTTTTCACCTCTCGCCCGACGTGCATTGTTCCTTCGTTTGTGACGAGTGTAGGTGTTCGTGTAATTTGTTTGGATGGAACCCCGTGGGTGACGACGTTGTGAAATCGTACAATGCTTGTAAGGACGGGCTGAGATTTTATATAGTTTATGATATCGAGAGAATGTTTACATCTGTCAGAAAACACAAGAAGTGCCATTGATCGTAAACAACCTTTTTCATCGTAAATATTTTCGCACCACTTACTAATGGAGTCGGACCTTGTGTTTCTGTTGCTCCTTGGGCTGATTATTTTTTTCATACTCAATTCAACCGCTCCCGCTGTCCGCGTTCCATCGACGCTTCTTCAGCCTGCAACGTCGGCGCCGGTATATGATGGAACGGCTGTTCCGCTGGAAGTTGTTCAGGCGGTTATAGAAAAATTCCAAACAACTCAAGAAGACATGGTCCCTCTCGAGACGCTCTTTTTTACGCCAGTCGGTGACGGAAGATACAATGCACGTCTCATGTTTTTAAATACCCGGCATTTCTTTGGACAACAATTTGACATTACTGCACTCATCGATGATTCAGGTTCTGTAAAAATTCTCAATACCGAAACGACATCAGATCCCGTATCCTACGTGAATTCCTACATGCCCGACTCGTATCAGAACTTTTCGACTATCCAGGATTCAATCGATGCTCAGCTCAAGGCTGCTCTGAATGCTTCTCGGAGCAACACCTTTCCGATCCAGTTGACGGAATCATTTAAAACCTCATTTGAAAGTCAACTTTCCAAGAATGACTTGTTGACTCGCGCTTCGGTCAGTAACTAAAAGATGAATTTCTAATGTAGGAATGCACGCCAGGGAAGTTGTAAAGCTGGAAAAAAAGAGGAGTGACGTGAAAAAGGAGACGTACAAGGCGCTGCTCGAACAATTTTCTAGAAAAATCAAAACATCATCTGAACTAGGAAACAAAGAATGCATCCTACGCGTTCCTCCGTTTGTCGTTGGGTATCCTCGCTACGATATTGCCAGGGCCGTCCTGTACATGTGTCGCCAGCTTGAACGTCTCGGATACACAGTAAATCTCGTAGGTCCATTTGACATTAAAGTTGAATGGCACATGAAATCAGAGCCTACAGTTGAACAAGAAATTGAAACACCCGACTTGTTTTTTCCGAGCCTCGTCAATTTACACAAGGCTGCGGGGAAAATACGAGTACAAAAAAAAGGGCACTAATTACAATGGATCTTCTCAACGAATCTGAACGTCGATTCACAAAAAAGCTTTGTCAAGCAATGATTCCGGTCATGATTGAAGTCTTTTGGGAAATTTGGCTCGAGGCAAAAAAGGTTTCTCAGGGCAAGAACATGACCAGGGTTTTTCAAGAACTTTTGAGAGATGTAAAAACATGGAATTCATCAATTTCAAACAAGAATACCGATGCAATCATAAAAACAAATGCACTCTTTCCACGTCTTGTAGCTGCCGTTTTTGTAATTCAAGTGAAGATTCTGAGCGCAATTCGGACAGACAAAAAATCAAAAAAGATTTGCATCAAACTTCCTGCAAATGATGTATTTGTTCAAAGGTGTTACGAAAGTTGTGCTCGCAATTTGTACGATGACCCAATTATAATTACCGAAAATACAACTGATGAGATTCGTAAAAAGGAACTCTTCAAACGGTTTTCGGATGAAATTGCGGATGTCATTGAAGAACTTGTTCCAACGGCTGAAATTCTTGAAACCTATCTTTCAATGCCAGATTCAGGAGATGTTGATTTCAATGAAGAAGACGAGCCCGAGGCGGAACCGGAGCCAGAGGCGGAACCAGAGCCCGGAAATATGGAGTTTGGAAAAACTCCGGAAGGCGTCGACACAACCGTGACTGTCAACAACACATTGACTCCGCCAAATGTCCCAGCACAAGATGAAAACTTGTTTGATGATGCTCCACCGGGTATTCCTAAGCGTATAAATAAAATTGGGTAGTATCAATGGATCAACTTCTCAGAGAGCCTGTGAATGCCGCAATTGCAGCTGCTGCAATTACAGTCGGCTATGTGTACATTAAAAATTCAATGAATGGAGGTGAAAAATTGAAGAATTCAGATTATTTCAAACCTGCATTTCTTGTCGCCATCCTCGTGTATTTCTTGACAAGCAAAGCACATGGAACACATGAATCTCGAATGACTGAACCTTTTTAAGTTAAGGAATACACATTTAATCCAATTACAATGACGACTGTAAAGGCTTTTAATGACATGATGGGGCAATTTCTTGACGACATTCTATCTGTATGGGGGGATGACCTTGCGCTCCACATTGCAAAGGCGGAGCACAAAGATGGACCCGAGGCGTACCAGACTTTTATGAAGGAAGTTTCTCCATTTGCTCAGAAGCTCATGGCAAAAGATCCTTCATTCTTTTGTGAGGAGAATGAGTTTGCAAAGAAGCTCTATCTTCACAAGCACTGGTACGAAGAGGGATGCACTGATCAGAACAAGACGGCAATTTGGCAGTGGCTTTCATCGCTGTACATGATTGCAATGACGCTCAACATGTTTCCTCCAGACGCGCTGTCCCAGATTGAGGCTGTTGCCGAGAGTTGCGCCAAGAATATGAAGATGGGGGGTGACGCAGACATGATGGCCGGAATGAATAGTATGCTCAGCACGATGATGTCTGGGAATGGTCCTCTTGCCGGGCTCCTTCCCCAGACGCCCCGTCCAAAGAAAAAGGGCAGTAAAAAATCTCGCTAGACTATAGGATGGAACTTTTCAAATCTGATCAGCTTCTTAATTTCTGGCCAACGTATAAACAAACATCGAAAGAGCGTATGCTTGCAACTGCCCGGTTTGTAATTTATGCTTCTCTGATTGTGTACTTTATCCAGCGCGATTCCAGGGTGTTTGCTTTGGCCATTCTCGTTCTCTGTGTTTTGTATTATCTCGATAAAAATAACATGATTGTCGATCCTAAAAAAATAATTTCGAGCGGGGCCCAGCGTCCCGGTGTCACTCTTCCAACGCGAGACAACCCGATGGCGAACGTTCTCATGACGGATTATGTTGATGATCCCGATCGTCCTTCCGCTGCATGGTATCCGAGCGTTCGAGGAGAAGTTCAGCAGCAGTGGAGCGACATTCATCCATTTGAGCGGATTCGCGATGCCGAACGGAACTTTTACACGATGCCAGTGTCCACAATTCCAGGCGACCAAACTGGTTTCGCCGAGGCTTCATTCGGCAAAAAGTTTTCCCCAATGTGCAAAGACCAGGGCGGTCTTTCATGCGACCCAGACAATTTCAATTTCCACTTTCCAGAAACCACACAATTGCGGGGCGGCGGAGGTGGCTCGAAATAATTTACGAGGGTATAGTAATGTCGAAACCTCTTATGACAGCTCCAAATGTTCTCGAACGAGGTGTCTGGCAAGGTCCCGCTCAGATTACGATGGAGGACATTGGAATTGTCACGAGTGATCTTGTTCCAGAGCCCACGACGTCATGGATGAAAGATATGACCGAGCGGCCATACGATTTCCCAAATAATTATTATGACACCCAAGCTGTCCCCATCCAGTGGATGCAATGGGATCCTCGGAGCACATTTGCAGATGATCAGAACAACCGCTTCAGCCAACGATATCTGCAAAAGAAATAATCTAAAGGAATACTATAATGGACCCTCTTGCAATTGCAGCAATAGTCGGTCTTGTGTTTGCAGGTAAAAAATTGAGCGAAAGGAACCCAGATTCAATCGTCGTTCAATCTCCGCCGGCAACCACTCGATCAATTACTCGTCGTGACATTGACATCATGTCAAACGCACGTGATCACGCCAAGGATGCTTTTGATTTGAGAAACACAAATCCAGATCTCGGGCGGCGTGTTGGCGACTGGCGTCTCCAGCCGAAGGATGCTATTCCGTCTCTCCAAGACACAAAGATGGACACGCGAGTCTTTCCCCATGGACAGCCAGTCTACAACCTGTATGAGCGCGAATACATTACAAATAAAATGAATAATCTTCAACCAATTGAGCGGGTCAATGTCGGACCAGGACTTGGGTACGATTCAAATGTGGCTGCAGCCGGAGGATTTCACCAATATTTCCGTGCTCTTCCTACGAATATCAACGAGGAGAAGCTTACGAGCCTCGAAGGGCGTGACGGTCCTCCTTCATTCTTTGTGCCAAACGGCGGGCCCGCGCCTCTCGGTCTCGTGAGTCACGAGGCGAAAGAATCAAAGACGCAGACACACGAGCCTATCCAGAGCCGCGCCGAGGGTCAAGGTGGCGCAATTACAAAGCCCGAAAAACGCCCAGACTTTCCCAAGACTGCACGATCTACTATTCGCCAACAGACTGGCCTTCGAAACGATACTCTGAGCGACGGACCAGGTCAGTTTAACGTGTATCAGCCATACGCAGAGGGTGGCGAAACTGCATACACGAATAAAAGTCTTACTCGATCGAGCGGGTTCCGTTCTCAAGAAGATCGGGCAGGAAACTCGGGTCGGATGAATGTTCGAAATGATCCGGTCAATGCGGGCGGCGCAATGACCCAGCTTCGACCCGAATCAACTCCATTTGAACCAGGACCGGTAAATGCAACAACAGGCGGGCGTGTCCAGCAATATGTCGACGCACGCTTCCACAGATTCAACGAGAAGAAATCGAACCAAAATCCGTACGCAACCCCACATGCACTCGACGTTGCCATCCAGGCTCTCGAGACAAACCCTGTCGCATTGCCCCCGCTCTCTGTTGTATAAAAAAATCTAAGAGCAATGATAAATGAGTGGTGGTGTTGTGAAACTCGTGGCAACTGGCGAACAGGACACGTGGCTTACCGGCAAGCCCGAAATTTCATTTTACCGGTCGACATATCGTAAATATACGCACTATGCAAACTCGGTCGAGCGACAGATTATTCAGGGCTCCCCAGCAGCAGGCGGCATTTCTACGATCCGTTTCGAGAAGAAGGGCGATCTTCTGAGTTATGTATATTTTACCGCAGCTGACGCAAATGGCGCCATCATTACAAATCTCGATTGGACCCAGGTGTTTGACAAGTTTGAACTCCTCATTGGCGGCCAGGTTATCGATACCCAGGACATTGAGTACATGACGGACATTGAGCCAGTGACGGGCGCACAAACATTTAGCCAGCGCCTGCTCAACCTCAACTCTACAAGTGTGAACAACCAAAAGGCGACATTCCTTCCGCTCAAGTTTTTCTTTTGCAAAGATTGGTCAGTCTGCCTACCCCTCATTGCTCTCCAGTACCACGATGTCGAAATTCGCATCACGTGGTCAACCTACCTGAACAACAGCATCAACGTCAATGTAGGAAGTTCGACAACCTCTCCGTACCTGAATACATCGGTCGTTCCAGTTGCATTCACAAACGTGTACACGGACACGGTCTATTCTTCAAACGTCGCAAACGTGTACCTTTCACAGACGACTGGTCCCATATTCCCAGGTATGGTTCTGGCAAATGTCTCGTCATCGAACGTGTACTCGAATCTTGCCGTTATTCAGTCGATTTCTTATAGCAACGCAGCCGGCTCGGTCGATGGCTACTATTCAAACGTTGTGGTTGCTTTTTCTAACGCCGCTGCAAGCAACATTGCCGGTTCGGTTTTTAGCGGCCAGCTCGCAGGCATTCCGCCAGTTGCATCTGCCCAGATTCTTTCGGGAACCTCTGGGGCTACCTTCACTCTCGGGGGTGTTTCGAGCACGTCTGCCGGATCTATAGCCGTCGGTCAGTACGTCATAGGTCTTCCTGCTCCAGGTCCAGTGACTGTCACCGCATGGACCCCAGCGACATCTTCTCTGACGGTAAGTGTATCATCTTCGTCTGTAATTCTCGGAACAACCATTTCGTTTGTGAATAATCTCGGGACCGTAACGTACTCCAACCCGGCATACAGCTCTCTGCAGCTCCGGTGCTGGACGAATTTCGTGTATCTCGACCAGATGGAGCGTGACTGGTTCGCCAAGTCCACGCACGATCTTCTTATTACCCAGGTTCAACGTGCAATCATCGGCACGAACCCGACCCAGGAGTTTGCATTCGCGCAGCCTATTAAATTCCTTGCATTCCCAGCCGTCAACTATTCCCAGCTGTACAGCAACGGCACAAATTCATCAACTTCTTCAAACTACCAGTTCAAGACTCAGATTAACGGCGTGGACGTTGGCGAGTCTCGGAGTCTGCCCCACTGGGTCGATGTTCCCCACTACTACAACACGCCATACGGATACATGCACGGGAATACAACTGCAAATGTCGCGGTCATCTCGTACTGCCTCGACACGTCCAAGCTCCAGCCAACAGGCACGCTCAACTTTTCTCGGCTCGACACGTTCCGGATAGTTACGCCTCCAGTTCTTGCAAACGGTGTGCTTGCTCTGTGCTCCACAATCAAGTACCCGACAACTTACCTGTACGCAGTCAACTACAACGTTCTCAGGATCCAGAACGGAACCGGTGGAATTTTGTATGCATCATAAAGGATGCACTGGATATTTTGGGCAATTTTAGCATGTCTTGTGTTTTTAGCCACCTATGACCCCAGACGGGGAAAACTTGATAAATTTTTTACTGCCGAAATGGTAGATGATAACCAGAGAACGCCACAAAGCAATGGCGATACCAGTGAGCGTGATTAACGATGTACGGCACTTTCTCCTTGTTCGAGATCGACGATACAAGGAGTGGACGTTTGTTACGGGCGGGTGTCGCCGACGCGAAGTTTTCAATCCACTGCACTGCGCGGTCCGAGAACTCGAAGAAGAAACACGCGGAACTATAAATTTAAAGAAGGGGTCCTACTCCTATTTTAAATTTGTTACGAATACTCCTGAACAGCGAGACATTGATGACGGCGTCAATGTCCACAACACATATCACGTGTACATTTTCGATCTTCCAATGACTGAATGTGACCATTCTTCGGTTGTTCAACAGTTTACAAACGAAAAAAACAAAATGGAGTCGTGCCGAGTTCCGTATCGCATAAACTATGATGAAAACGACGAGTGTTCATTCGAGACGCTCGATGCAATTGGAAAACGGCCAAACATCTGGCCAATGATCAGGACACATGTCCTAGAAAACCCAGACTTTCAACACGCCCTTGCGGCGAATAAAACAAGTTTTAATTTGTCACGGGATGATAAATGACTCGAACAAAGCTTGAACTTGCGACGATTCTTGCAAATTTGAGAAAAGATGGTTCTGACCCGGAAAAACTTGCAAAGGAAATGACGCTCAGACGACTCTACTTTGAAATTGAAAAGGTGCAAGAAAACTCAACTCACTCGTTTTGGTCATTTTTGACACACGATAGTTCAGATGACGAAGAATAAAGAAATGGACTGTATGGAAATGAATGGTTAAACGATGGATGGTTCCACATGGACCCATGACCCACGTCCTTATGGATGGCGGTATTCTCTATGTTCCCCCCGAAGAGACGGATGAATTCTTCCGGGAGTACATTCAAACAATCAAATCCGGTCAAAAACTCTATGTCGTTGAACAGAAGACACCGAGGTTCAAGTTTTTCATAGATTTTGATTACAAAGATCCAGAAAAGTTAAGTGACGATGATATTCTAAATTTTTGTAAGATTATTCATTCTGCAACGGGAAGTGTGTCCGATTGTCTCGTTGCTCGCACGAAACCTCGTCCGGTCAAGGAGGGGATAAAAACGGGGGTCCACATTCACTGGCCAGATCTCATTGTCGACCGAACAGATGCTCTCAAACTGAGAACCAAGATTATTCTTGCACTCGGAGATGGTCCGTGGGAGACAATCATCGATCCTATGGTCTACGGGGGGTCTGGGCTTCGTATGCTGTGGTCCCACAAAAAGCCATCAGGCGATCCCTACATTCCATGGAGATCAATTCACGGGAGAGAATTTTCGAAAGAACCAGACTCTGAAATCCTACGCCTCTTTTCAGTCCGTGTCAACGGGTCAGAATCTTCTACATACTCCGAACCAGTAAAAATTGGAGGCATTGAAGAATTTATTCAGAAATATATAAAAGGTCAACACAAAACACGTGTCAAGAAGATTCACAAACACGAACACGACGGATGGTACGTTCAAACGGATTCTACATTTTGCGAAAACATCAACCGGGAACACAAATCAAATCACGTGTGGTTCTCGATTCGCTCAGGACGAATTTCTCAGAAATGTTTTGATGAAACATGCTGCAAGTTTAGCGGCCAAGAACATATTCTTCCTCCATCTATAGGAGAACAGTTGAAAAATGTGGATCTTGATGATTCTTCTTCTGTTAGCAATTTGGATGTTTGTTCCTTTTGGAACAGCGAGAATGTTTCAAAAGTACGAGAAGATGGTCCACCCATATTCGGGGTTGGACCCGGAAAATTGGAAACGTTTTTTGACAAACCTTAGAGGATTTGAAAAAATGACAGACTTGGATAAATCTGCTTCATTTCTGTACCACGCAATTGAAAATATACGAGACATTGGGCTTTCCGCTGTCGATGATGGAACCATTGAAGCACGCCTAAACGCAATTGGGAATGAGCTGGGGGTTGACGGAGAACTTAAAATCAACCAAATTGCTCTTACAAAAGGATTCAAGTTCTTTCCAAAGTACTTAAACGAAACGTTTGATGATTATCCAGAAGATGGAACTCCAAGTACAGTCAGGTCCCACGGGCAGTAAGACTCGTTCTGGACGAATTTCAAAGCCTCCCGACAGATACACGCCAGTTGAACGCGTCGAAGACGACTATGATCCCGAGGACTACGACAGCGACGTTTCTGATGTTTCATCGACTCTAGAGACGGATTCCGATGAAGAAGATGTTTCCGACTCTGACGTCGATGAAGATGGAAATTTGGAAGGGTTTGTAGTTTCAGATAAAAACGAAAACTATGATGAAACTACAGATGGAGAATCTTCCGTTCCTCCAAAAAACCGAGCCGCTCCCCCAGGAAGACCTCGTGGAGGAAACGTGGCAGCCCGCACCGCAAATAGAACAGCATCAAGGATTTCTTAAAAATATAAATCCAATTACTCTCATTCTAGGAAGTATCATTCTTGGAATTATAATTGCAAATATGCGTCCGATAATTATTCAAAAAGGGTAAGTCCATACTGTGGACGAATCATTCCCTGTAAAATCTCCAAGAGATCCAGACGTCCTTCTCACATCTTCTTGGATAAATCCGACCCATGGGTTTTCACGAATTTGGGACTTTGGTTCCATGTCCCTGAATACATCAAACTGACTGTAACTTGAACTTACACTAGCTTGAGGTACGATCGCCACATAAAGAATGGCTGAAATGAGAGACCCAATCATTGCAATTACGACTGCAACAATCAGATTCATTACTTTTAGTATCTTTTATTATTTACTGGATGGAGGGAACATCCTCTGCCACCGCCTCGCGACGACGGAGAACCTCTGCAGCCACACGAACATCAGCCTTGGCCACGAGCTCCTCCATCGACGCATCCGGAAACTCCTTCTTCAGATCGTCGAGAAGATCTGCCGGGTGTGGAATTGGCGGAACGTCTGGCTTTGTATAGTACTTGCTATTCTCATCCGATGCATCAATGTACGGAAAATCGCCCGTACCTGGCTTGGCCGTCATGTCGCGCTTGCGCTTCTCAAACATTGCAGCGGCTGCGTTTTGATTCTCACGATACTTGCTCATAATCTCCTCGAGCTTTGCATCCTGGTAGTGAACATCGTCAATTTGATCGCGATCTGGAGGAATCAAAAGCCACTTGTACATATCAACCACATAAATGTCGAATGTCGCATCCTCTCGCTGAAGACGCTTTGCGTGGGTAGCCGCCTCCTCACGAGTCGAAAATGCTCCACGAATTTTGAGACCAAACTTGTCATTCTTCTGGGGACACTCCGGGCCGACGAGAGAAATGCACGCAAAGTACTGCCCAGGAATACATGTGAGATCAGCATCGAGAGTAGCCATATAAAAACATGAAGCGCGTTTCTTTTAAGTCAAATGGATCAGCTCAGAAAATTACACAACAATTGTAAAAGAGAATTCATCAAACAATGGGTCCGGCCAGGATCACATGTTCTCGATTGCGGTTGTGGGAGAGGTGGAGATTTCAACAAATGGAAAGCTGTCAATGCACGGGTCGACGCAATTGATCCAGATGAAGAGTCTTTGGTGGAGGCAAAGCGGCGGTCAGACGGTTCAATTAATTTTTTGGGCCTAGGAGACATTCGACACGTGACAGGACAATGGGATGTCGTGTGCTACAACTTTTCAATTCATTACATTTTTTCAGATGAAACTACATTGAATGAATCAATCGATGCAATTTCAAGAGCGGTTCGACCGGGCGGTCTTTTGATTGGAATCGCCCCCGAAAAGATTCGGATCCAAACAATGTGTCACCCGAATGGAATTTTTCAGGATTCTTTGGGAAATAAAATTAAAAATTTAAAGAGTCACGCAAGTGTGCAGCTAGTCGATGGACCTTTTTACAACGGAGAATGGAAAGAAGAACCGTACATGGATAATCACATTTTGATTTCAAAACTGAAATTCAGACTCGTTTCGTGGGAACCGATGATGCTGACACCAAATGGATTGATTTCAGACATGTACACAAAATTTGTCTTTTGTAATGATAGAGATGTGGATGTTCATTCTAGGAACAGCATGGGCCGCAAACCTTTTCGTACATCGTGAACCAAAAATGCTCAAGGATCTCAAGATTAAATACTGGTCCATGCTTGACATTCTCAGGGCGACAGGTGACCCGCTCTGGAAGCCCGTACTGAAGCCCGCAATCATAACGGGAATGTACGGAAAACGAGATGGCGTCATTGGGTCAAACGTAAACAAGGGATATGAAATTTACATCTGCCTTGAGGGAAACGATGTAAATTCTGCAACCTATGTACTCCTTCACGAACTTGCGCACATGTCCGTTTCAGAATACGATCATTCAAATGGTTTTTGGAATAATTTTAAAAAGATTAAAGATCTTGCAATTCAAAATGGAATTTATGTAAATGAAGGAACTAAAAACTATTGCGGAGACGTTATACGCGATCCTTGATGAATTTCTTTGCAAAGTAGAATATAATTGCGGCAACCAGTGCAGTCACAATGAGACCGGTCGTTGTATGCTTCCCTGATTCTCCCAGAAATTTTGGAACCATAGAACTGAGTTTTCCCTGAATAGGTTCAGAAAATGCAATGACTGCAGAAACACCGGCGATGAGGGCAGTGTACTGATCGTCAGTCATTCCAAATGGGTTGGTGCTCGCCGTCTTCTTTTTCGAGACCCTGGGAGAAGGACCAGGAATGATTGGCGGCGGAGGACCCATTATTTCATTTTGCATCATTTGGCCTGGGCCAGGCATGACTTCTTCAATCGGACTCGAGAAATCTGCCATTTGATCTTCATCAACCTTTTTTTCTGGCCGCAAAAGCCCAGTCGGAACACCTTTTTTTTCCTCCTCTTTAGCTGGCTCTTCCTCGACGACGACTGTTATCGGAGTCGATTCATTCGCGGGATCATACGTCTCCATAATTGTAATTTTTATTTTTCAAAACAAAATGCTACGCACGTTTTTTCACAACTATTGACCCGCTCTTTCTCTTGATTGCTGGGTCTGCTGATTTTTGGCTAAAGTGTCTGGGGTTGTAAAACCGTTGATGGTAATTCCAAAAAGAGGGCGAGCCAACTCGAAAGTTTTTTCGTATCGGCGACTTGTACCAAAACACACAGTCTGTAATTTTGTTCGACTTTGATGTATTGTCCAGAACGAGACATTCGTAATTTTCAGTACACGAATCCATAACTTGCGAAAACGTGTCATAGTTTGGAAAGACGCCGAAAAACGCCTTGTACAAGTTCTCGCGATTTTGCCGTACATTGTCCCTGAGCGCAAAGACGTAATCTACATTTGTTCGAATCATGGGGGTCATGTCCATGACGTACTGGGTCGTCATCATAAAAAAGACTTTCCAGTGTCTTCCGTTCATAAAAAGCTGGCGGACTGCAACGTCCCGCATGAATGATCTGTCGTACATGCAGTCGTCCATGAGCACAAAGACGGGGCTCGCCTTGCCCTGTTGGGTAAGCTTTTTTTGGCGTTCTATAATCTTTTCGAGTGCTCCTGCATTATAGTCTGAATATACGAAAATATCAGGAATAAATTGTTTGTAGTGTCCGTTTCCATCTTCTGTTCCTGACATTGCAATTCCTGCTGGAAGGTGACGCTTGTACCAAAGAATATCTGTCACGAGCGTCGACTTTCCAGTCCCTCTTTTTCCTATGAAAATGCACACCTTGTCGTCACCCATCGTACTCGGATCAAATTTTCTGAGGTTCAGAGTCATCCCTACATTCGTAGCATAAAAAGACTCAGTGCGCGGAGCGCAGTCGATAAAATTCTGCGCCCATTACAGAATGTCATCTGGGTTCATCCAGTTGGCTGCAATTGGTCAACAAGACGTGTACCTGACCGGGACTCCTTCGATCACATACTTTGCGAGCGTCTACAAGCGTCACACCCCGTTTGTTCTCGAAGCGTACGAAATTCCATTCAAAGGATCTGCAATTGCAATGGGTCAAAATAATATTGTTCAGATACCTGTTAAAGGGGATCTTGTCCGCGCAACGACGCTCCGGTTGAACCTTCCGCCGCTCGCAACCTACGGGGCGGACTGGTTTTTTAGAATTCAGCCCGACACAGCCAAACATAGTATATATATTAACGGAACAAACTATTCTGTAAATTGGCCATTTGGTCTTCAGCCATATTCTTCAAATGCTACAAGTTTTGCATTTTGGGCTCAAAATTTGATTTCAGTAATGAAATACGATCCAAATGTAAACAAATTTATTTTTCCAACTGGTTCAATAATTAAAGTTTCACAAGGAAATGCACAATTTTTCGGGTTTGATGCAAAAAATTCTATAGGAATAGATAATTCGGGTTTATTAATTTTTAAAAATATCCCAGATTTTACACTCCAACAAGCAGGATGGTATCAATCTCCAGGATTATACGTAGATACTCTTTCAAGTCTTTTTTTTCAATGTACACAGCCAAAAAATACGACAGTTCCATCGTACATAGATCTTACTAAGTGGACAAACGAAGATTCACCGTATGCATGGAAAATAACACCTGGCGGAAGATTTTATTTTAAATCATATGGTAATTTTATAATTCGAGCAAATTTTTTATTCTCTCTTGGTACAAATAATGATACATTAGACGGAGAACCGAATATTCCATTGATAAACTATTCGCCAAATGGTAATGATTATAAACAACCTCTTAGATATTTACCATTAAATATTGTCAATTCTGATATTTATTCGTATTATATTTATTCAACAGGTCCAGTTGATTCGAATTCTTATATTTACATTGAAGAAATTGATGCATTTTTTAGAAAAAATACAGGTGGTAAACTATATACAAAATCTGAAGTTATACGGCTTGGGACCGATTTTATTACTAGAGGGTTTGGTGCAACAACAACCGGAAATTCCGGAAATTCATTTGTCCTTTATCAACAAGGAACATATATTCTTTCGGGAGTTGTTACGACCGACGTACCTATTCAATCAATTGATATCCTGAATGGTCTAAATGGAAATGTTCTTTATACAGAAACATTTCCTAATGGAACCTACTGTACAGGTGAATTCTTTTTTTCGTTTGTAAATTCGGCAATATATCAAATACGAGTCAACACTGCTACAAACTATGCTCTCCTCGATTATACATATTTCACGCTAAAGTATCAAGGACTTCCAAATGCAGGGACAAACGGATACACGAACGGTGGCCACATCATTCCATTCAATGGAGTTTTGGAAACAAACGGATCCATCAATTATCCACTTGATTTTTCTACATTTACATCAAACGGTTCATCCACATTTTTTTCTTTTCCAAATGATGTCATATTCTTAAATGTCGGAACGTATATGGTGACATCCTATGTTTCAAACGCTACTACAATTACATTTTCAAATGCACAATATAATTATTATATTACGGGTCCATATAATCAAAGAGTTCCTATTCGAGTCGATACTGCAGAAACTAATATTAATATTTCTGTCACTATAGGAACAACTGAGTATCCAGGTCCTTGGTCAAACGTTAATTCAATTTTACCTGATAATAATAATCTTTATGAATTATTTTCTGGTACTTCTGGAAATTTATACTGTGTAGCTAATTTTAGTCAAATATATAGGATAGATAACGGAACGACTCTTTCACTGATTGAAACATTTGATACCATATACAGTACTTCATCAATTGATTCGAATGAAACAATTTATACATTTGAATATTATAGTTTTAAATGGTATAAAATACCAGTAGGTCAAAGTAAGCAATATTTTGCAGGAGATGGTGTAATGCCCCCATCTCCATCTACTAGGTTACCTCTCGATGGGACACTTAGTGAGGCAAGTTTTGCAGATCCATCGTGCTCTGCATGTGGACCAGATGGAACATTATATATCATCGAAAATTTTCGTTTGTATGATCAATTCTACACTCTTCTACGTAAAATATACAATGGATACGTTGAGACTATTCTATCTATGAAGAATTTAGATGGAGGTTTTTATACCATGTGTATTAACTCAAAAGGTATAATTTACATGGCACCGGGTAATGAAGCATATCCATACATGTATACGTTCGATCCTACTTCTGGAATTCTAACACCTATTGTTGATCAAATTGGTTCTAATGGAGACTATTATTTTGGTGGCAAGGTTTATAATGGAGTTCTTTTTAAAAATGCACAGTATTCATCAATCATTTCAATACGTTTTGATTCTCAAGACAACCTTTACATTATGGATAACCAGACTTCAGCAGTTTATAAAGTTACAAATCAAGGAAATCTCGTATTTACAATTGCGGGAGGACACCAAGATTACACCATTAAAAATGGAATAGGCGAGGGAGCAGCCATTGGAATTCCCTCGTCAATGGCTGTTACAGGAGTGGATAGATTATATGTATTAAATTATAGATTTTTACATGGAGTGCAATTTCTAAAACCTGCGTTTAACAGAACTTTTAATAATTCTGAATTTGTTCTCTTTGCGCCATTAACATCATCGAGTTTGCCAATTTCGTACGAAGGCTACCACTACTACGATTCTGTAGGAACCTGGGCGATCGAAACGGCCGATCTAAAAATAGGAGGGCAGACGATCCAGAGCCTCACGGGCGAAGCCATTGAAATTTGGAACGACATTAACGTTCCGTACGAGAATCAACCGGCGCTCGCTTTACTGACTGGAAAGTACGACACGACCATTTCAGCCGGGCGAGACTACTACGTCAATTTACCATTTTACTTTTACGGAAAATCGGGATCCTACCTTCCAATTTCGACAATTAACCGTCAAGACGTGGAGATTTGGATCACATTCAGGACGCTCCAAGCGCTTACGGCAGTTCCTATTGTCGAAACAAACCCTGTCCAGGCGACACTCATCGTAGAGTATGTCTACCTGGACCAACCCGAAATTTCGTGGATCGGGCGGTCAACTCTCGAGTACGTCATCGACCAGTACCAGTACCAGTCGTTCAAACTTTCGAATGGAAACTTTGAAATTATTTTGGAAAATCCAATTTCGTGCTTGTTTTTCGTCATCCAAAAAGACGGGACAGTTCCTTACAACTGGATCAACGACGGCCTCCAACGCCTCGGTCTTTCATTCAACGGGGAGGAAATTCTTACAAATCGAATCACAGATACGACCCAACTAGGAATTATTGAACCCTTTGAAAATTTCATAAATTTCCCGACTCGGAATTTTTATTCCAAGACGTTCAAAAGTCCAATAAACTTTAGTCGGATACGCCAGGTTCTGGTAGAACTCAACATTACAGGCGACCAGCCCAGACAGTTTCGATTGACTGCCGTATCAAAGAATGTCCTCAGGGTTGCAGATGGGCTCGCTGGGCTCATGTTTATTTCGCCGTAGAATGCAGTATGGCTGGCAGAACAGCTCTCGCGACGCTCGGCCAAGAGGATGTTTTTCTGAGTCACGATCCAGAAGTTACCTATTTCAGGGAACGCTACACCAGAAAGACCAGGTGGACATCTCGGATCGATGAAGTCATTTTCGGACCAGACGGTCAATATTTCGGAGGTGAAACATTTGTCCAACTTCCAAATTCAGGAGACATTATTTCCAAAATGTACCTGAAAATTCAAAACCCAGGTGTTTTCGGGACGTCCAACATTTTGGATTCAGCCGGAACGCTCATGATTCATCACGCAGATTTATACATTGGATCTCAATTAGTCGATCGGCAATTTGGAGAATTCATTGAAATGAAAACGGATCTCGAGGTTCCGGCGAGCAAGCAAGGGGCACTGACAAAACTCGTAGGAAAAAACCTTTCGAATACATCAACCGGAGGCCTCCAGACATATACGATTGATCTTCCATTTTACATTTTGAAAAAAGGTTTTCCGATTTTTGCAATTAAAGATCCAATAATTGTCAGAATCGCATTCAATCCGGCGAGTACGTTTTGTCCAAGCATTAAGAAGGCCATTCCGTTTGATGCGTCTCTTTACGTAGAATACGTATATCTGGATGAACCCGAAAAGAACTTCATTGATCGTACATTTCAGCTGTATCTCAACGAACATTGTCAAAAGGAGGAATTCTTTGTGAAACGAGGCGTGACACGAGCCCAGTGCAAAACTCAGTTTGCAAACCCAGTCAAGGAAATCTTCATCGTCATTCAGGCGGACTCCGCCCTAGGCTACGACTACGGAACGACTGATTTTCTCCGGACCATGTCGTTCGAATTCAATAACGTGACACACATCCCAGAAACTGTAGGAACACCCACCTTTCTTCGAATCCTCCAACCTCTCGAATTCCACACAAGAAAACCTGACCGCCTCTTTTACGTCTATTCGTTCAGCATAGATCCTCAATCGGACACGCCAACGACCCACGTCAACTTTTCGAGAATACTGAACCAGACATTCACATTCAATTTAAATTCTGGAATTTCTACAAATTTGTACATACGAATCTACGCACTTGCATATAATTTCGTAACACTCGAACGCGGGATTGCAACCGTCTTGTTTTCTAATTATGAATCATAATGGAGGATATTATTCAGCCCGTCATGGAATCTGCAGTTGTTCTGGCTGCGCATTATGCACATTCATGCAACCGCAATGAAGTTACAGTCGAGGATATGAAATACGGAATGATGTTTTCGGCCCGAAATGTTCTTGGAAAACAGCTCGGAAGTTTGTACCCGGAGATTTATGATGAAGAGGACGAAGACGAGGACGAGGACGAAGACGAAGACGAAGACGAGGAAGAATGGACGCGCTACGAAGGCGATGAAGACGAGACGGCTCGCAAGATGAACGAGTGTGCAGATTCATGGGCGTCGTGGGAGCCGGAAACTCCAGCAGAAATAATGCTGAAAAAAGCTATAGATGAGTCAGGTGCAAATTTTTGAAATTGAAATTGAAGAAGATCCAGAAGAATGGCATCCAAAAAGACCAAAATATTCGACAATTATTGAAGAGGAAGATTACGAGTCTGATGACGACCCCAAGGGGTGGGACTTTCAGCAGGATGTTTTTTTTCCTCTGCAGTAATTAATGGCGGGTCTTATTACAAATGTCGGTCTTCAGTTTGAGACCATGTCTCTCAACTCTGTCGTTGCCGGCTTTTCGTTTGCGAGTGCAATTGCGTGGATGGATGTCGTGCGCTGGATGATTTCCCAGGTGGTTCGTGTGAACAAGAATGGCGGCCAGTACTACATAATTTCTGCAATCTTCACGACACTTCTTGCAGTTTTCATCTTCCTCGTGGTAAGCACAGTCGCCAAGAATGTCAAGATTACACAGGGGCAGACGGTGTACGCCGTAGGACGTTAAAGTAAAAGAGAGTTCCGATGAGAATAAGAATTGAAATGAGAGTCCACGGAATTTTCCTCTTTTTTTCAGGAGGCGCGGGAGGCGCCACCACTTCAATGTATCGTTTGAGCTCAACTTCTTCAACAGGTGGAGGAGGTGGAAGTCTCGGGTGTTCTATGGTGTGGACCCGAACAACGAATGAATTCGTATCAAGGCCGCGAAAATTCAAAAGCGACCCGTTCTTGTCGTACCATCGAACCGTCAAACGAGTGAGCACCCCAATTGGTTCAGGGTAAAAGACTGAAATTTTATAGTCAGACTCTTTAAAGTTTTTAATACTTGCCGAGTTTACATCCATAATTATTGGCGCAAATGACCTCCCTGCATTTGCGCCAGTGATTGTCCCGGACGAATTGATAATTGCACCGGTCGATACGTGATTCGGAGTTCTGAATTCATCAATATCGAGATGTACAATTTCGTTGAACGAGAGATCTATTATTCCAATTGAACGAATAATGTAAAATGCGGAATAACACGGATCGTAGTCTTGGTTACCGAGATGAGACGTATACACGACGTTGGGTAAAAATCCGACAAGTTTTGCAAATTCCGGAGAATGAATTACAAATGTAAATTGTGAACAATGTGAAAATATAAATTTTCCTTCTGTTGGGATGTAGACCGCCTCAAAAAATCCCCTCGCCGTAAGTGCAGTTGCGAGACTACATGCATTATAGAATCCTGGTGGCAGATAAATGTTAGATGATGTATTTACCGTCATGACGCTCAGAGGCGTGTCTAAATTATAGATTGTATTTGGAAGATGTGCAGAAACCAAATCGACCCGAGAAATGTTTCGAATCGGACTCGAAAGGTGAACGACATACGTATTTCCACTTGGATACAATGAAGTGTTTCTGTTGGCCGCGTCGACAACTATGAGCCTCTCCATTGATGAGTCCCTAGATTACAATTTCGACACGGTGTCCCACGCGAAGGGTCGTGTCTGCATAAATTTCGTGGCCGGCATTTTGTAGGTCAGAAAAGAATGAATCCTCGGAAAATGTCGAAACAGACTCGAGAATACCCTTTCTGAGAAGAAGCCATCCAAAGCCCGCATTCTCAACCTTGAGATACTGCTGGTCACCGAGAGCACCTGTGGCGATTCCAATTCCCTCAAACTCTGGGTCGGGTGAATCGAGGGTCGGCTCCTTCAGATAGACACCCGTCGTGACATCGTGAGGGCTCTCGAGAATCGAAAAAAACTCTGCTGGCCGAAATGCAATGTCGTGTCCGATGAGCATGGCCGCATCATAGTCTGACCCGATGACGGGCATGATTGAATTTTTCAGAGTCACATTCTGACTCACGGCGACGTTGTGTCCGCGAGAGGCGGTCTGCATGACGAGATCGGTCCACGCCAAGATAAACTCGCGAGAATAGGTTTTTCCAGGAAGGCAGAAGACGATCTTCATGTATTTGAATAAAGTCTAAAAACTTTATCTCTTGCTACTAGTATAATGGGAGGAAATAGCTCAAAGAGTTCGGTTCAGCAGACGAATGAATTTTTCAATCAAACGACTCAAAAATTCATGACAAGTTTAACACAGAATGTATCTGCGACTGGTAGAACAAAGCAGATTATTGCTGCATCAGGTCTTAAATCAAATGGGTGCAGGATAAATTTTAGTCAAGGCACTTCAACTACTTTAAACTCGCAAGGACAGCTTCAATCGAAGGATACTGCGCAGCTTATTTCAACTCTTTCAAATTCGGCAAATACTGCGATTGACAATAGCTCAACGCAAAAGAATGGATTCATTGCACCAGCTGTCGCAAACAGTGCACAGGCTTCCACAAATTTGAAAAACGTCGTTACAAATATTATAAGTAGTACAGTTTCGTCTAAGACTGTTCAGGACATTATTGCACGAGGTGTCAGCAATCAGTCTATTGACGTAACAGGAATGGAGGCTACATGTGATCCAAAGTACAGACTTCCCGGCGAATATGATTTTGTATTTGATCAAAATATTACTCAGAATATAACTGCAAAAGGTATAGCAGATGTCGTGACAAACGCACTTTTCCAGGACAGTACCGTAAATTCTGCAGTCACAGATGTGAAACAATCTGCTTCACAGGAAAATAAGGGTGCCGACGATTTCGTAACGGCTCTTGGAAATGCACTCGCAGGTATAATAGGCGCGGTTACAGGTCCAATGGGTGCCGCATACATAGCAAGCGCTATTCTTTCGTGTATTTGCTGCCTCGCGCTCTTGTACTTTTTGCTGAGCCCTGCTGGCCAAAAGGCTACAACAAACCTCTCTGCCGCAGGCGCCCAGTCAATTAAGACCATGCCAATCAAATAAGTAAAACTACGGCCAGACCAAAAATCATTATCAAAAATAATACAATTCCTACAATTATAAAAATTGTTGTAGAATTTGTTTTGGTTTTCGAATCTGGGCTTGAACTGGAACTGGAACCTGGGCTCGAACCAGAACTGGAACCTGGGCTCGAACCAGAACTGGAAGTAGACGTCGAACGAGGCGGCGAACCACCAGGTACACCCGAGACTGTAAGACTTTGCTTACAGCTAATGTCGAGTGTACTATAATTTGCTACAGACCCTCTCAAATCTGTTATGCACTGTTGAATATCGGGACACGAGGTTGTAGATTCTCTTGTTGAAGGCAGAAGGACATTGTTTCCTTCCCACGCGTTGGTTATACAATCTTCGGACGCACAAAAAATGTCAGAAAATGTAACCTGTGCATCCGCCGGAAGTGTCCCAAATGAACTTTTCAAATCTGAACATCCCGGGAGGCTTGATTTTTCTTTGAAACATTTATTCGCTCCTAAATTTACAACATTGAAACACGCGCACACGGGATCTGTCGGGTGAGCAGTACAAAAAGTATTCACCATGTTTTGGGCAAATTGCTGAGAAGGAGCTTGCTGACCTGACGCGGACGACTTTAGAATCCTGTTTACAGACTGAATACACTTTGATCCATGCGTTGTATCGTTTGGCCAATTTGGGAGACCATTACATAAATTAGCAAATGCGACATCGTAATCGTATCCGCTGTCAGGATCTGCAAAAAAGTTTTGACACAAACTTGTTGATATGGTACTAAACGTGTTGCAGTACCTATATTTTATGCGTCTTTCATCTACGGGATCTACACCCTTAGAAACCATGGTGTCCCAATTCGAAACAACATCGAACCCTCTGTTTTCAACTAATATTGCGTCATCCCACGCCCCGTCAGCTATATGACGATTTACTCCATCGCCATTGAGTATAAATGTATGAGCACTACCACCGCATCCGTTGTATATCCCGCTATCTCCTATAGCAAATCTCCAACCAAGCGGAACTTTAATATCGTGAGTATTATTGCAGCATCCATAATTTGGCAATGTTGGAAATCCATTTGTTGTGAAAGAGTTTGGATTTCCCCATGTGTTGTCCGAGCCGGACCATCCGGATATCTTCCATTTTCTATTAGGATCATTATCAAATATTATACCAGTGACTGGGTCGGATAAGATGCTCGGATCATTTGTATCAATCTCAAATGCTTTCTTTCCTTTTGAAGTTTTTTTGTACATCTTTGCCGGATTCAATTGACCTCCTGAACTTATTGCTGAATCAAATTCTATTCCATTGTTTACCGACTTCATGTACATCGAAAAACCTTTATCAGGAAATACTGTAAAACCTTGACAATCATCAAGTTGATTACATGACCACGCTACAAACTCGATTGTTTCATCAAGTGTACCTTGAGGATTTGCATTCCAATATTTTCCACAGTCATGCATGGAACCATTTATCCACGAACTTTGAGACTGAAGTGTATAATTGCTAAGCGATGCTGCCGCTGGCATATTAATCTATCATCATAAAATAAAATGAAGTGTCTCGTTCACAAACCAATGTACGAATCTAATTTCCGAAAATACATTAATGTCCAGATCAATTCTCAAATTCTCCAATTGAAAATTCCGTTTCGGTACGGCCGGGTCATGTGTCGAATGGGCGGTCTCAAGACGGTCCATGAATTCAAAGAGGGTGACATTGTCCATGTGGAATTTTCAAAAAAGGTTTGGGACGGCATAGAGTTTTTAGTTCTTGATTATATATCAGAATGCTCACCAGGAACGGATTGATTGCAGATTCTACGCAGGAATTAAAAAAGACTCTGACAGTACGACCGATTGAAAATGCTTTGGGGTTTCAAGGTGCCTCCTTTAAACTATGGAGACAGACGACCAATTCCCAAAAGATTGTCATTCCCAGATATTTTTCCGAGAATTTCACCCGGGACAACCGGAAAGATCCTTGTCCTGCTCCCGGCATTACTTATAACGGACGACTCAGACCAGAAACCAGACAAATCGAAGCCTTTGATGAAGGACTAAAAGCTTTTGAGACCGTAGGCGGCGGCGTGCTTTCTCTCCCCTGTGGTTTCGGGAAGTGCTTAGGTATAGACACTCCGATAATAATGTTTGACGGCACAACCAAGAAGGTTCAAGATATTTGCGTCGGAGAATTGATCATGGGGGATGATTCTACGCCCCGAACAATACTTTCGACGTGTACTGGAAAAGAGCAACTTTACAGGGTCGTTCCTACAAAAGGTGACCCATACATTGTGAATGAATCTCATATTCTGTCATTGAAATACGTTCAAAAACGGTACAAGAAGACCCACGGTAAAGTATTAGATATTTCAGTCCTGGATTATCTCAAGACATCTGATGCTTTCAAGCACAGCGAAGTCAGGGGATACCGGGTGCCTCTTATATTTCCTCATCAAGATGTCCCGCTCGATCCGTACATGATTGGATACTGGCTGGGAGATGGAGCGTTGATAACTTCCCAAGATTCGACAGTTCTCCACTATTTTAGTAAACACCTAGGACAATACAATCTGTATCTAACTCATACGTCTGAGTATAGTTACGCAATTAGGGGACCAAAACCCAACTACTTTTACAAAACTTTAAAAGAATTGAATCTTATTAAAAATAAGCACGTGCCGCATATCTACAAATGCAATTCACGGGATGTTCAACTTCAAGTTCTTGCCGGACTTTTAGATTCGGATGGATCGAAAATTGTAGGAGGGTGGGATTTTATTCAAAAAAATGAAAAACTTTTCGATGATGTTCTTTTCCTCTGTAGATCACTAGGATTTGCATGCTACAAACAAAAATGCGAAAAGACGTGCACAAATGCACCAGGTGGACCTAAAAAAGGAACATATTACAGATGTACAATTTCTGGAGCTGGACTAGAAGATGTTCCTTGTAAAATTCCCAGAAAAAAGCAAGAAAAAAGAATTCAAATAAAAGATGTTTTGAGCGTTGGAATAAAAATTGAAAAACTCGACGTCGGAGATTATTACGGTTTTGAAATTGATGGAAATAAGCGGTTCGTTCTGGGCGATTTTACAGTCACTCATAATACGACAGTTTCTCTCGCATTGTCCGCACATTTGAAGGTTCGGACGATGATTGTCGTTCACAAAGAGTTTCTCGCAAATCAGTGGGTCGAAAAAATCAAAGAGTTTTGTCCGGGTGCAACCATCGGGCGAGTTCAGGGGGACATTTTCGACATTGAA
>Ga0304728_1000436_pt1 | contig 35652 bp, 32 predicted proteins | sample C_130625_MF_Meta_FD_190476 | JGI IMG/M metagenome (GOLD analysis project Ga0304728, IMG submission 190476) | Freshwater microbial communities from Lake Croche, Canada to study carbon cycling - C_130625_MF_MetaG (v2) (version 2) | ecosystem: Environmental > Aquatic > Freshwater > Lake | place... | reverse complement strand
TAATAATTCTAATTGTATCCTGAGTGCATCAAATTCTTTCACGATGCAAATTTAACTTGAATTTTGTAAATAATCATCTTATTTTTGTTCAAATGAAAATCTTCAATTTCACCTTGCTTTCCTCTGTAGCCTTATTTGCAGCTTTTTTTATTTTCTTTACTGAAAAAGGCAAATCGAAATCGAAATCAAAACAAAATATAGTTTCAATAGTTCATGAGGAGAAGATAAGTGATTGTAAGTATGATTGCTCTTGCTTCTTGCCAAATGAATTTAGTGGTCAACTCAATGATTATCTCTCCTCCTACATTTATCAATCTGAGAAAACAGGTGTTTGGCCGTCCAAAAATGTGGCAGGTTTAAGAAAGAAAGTCAGTAGGGGAGATTTAGTATTTGTCCCTCAGCAAAAGCAGCTTGCACAGGACACTTTTTATTATTCGTATGCACTGCTTACCCCAGAATCTCTGGAACTTATGGATTCAATTTCTAATGACTTTAACTTTAGAATAAAAGGAAGTTCCGTCAATCAAGCTAAATTGATTGTGACCTCGATGACACGAACAATTAATTCCGTAAATCGTTTGTTAAAGAGAAATCGCTCTGCAGTCAAAAGAAGTGCGCATCTTAATGGAAACGCTTTTGATTTTTCTTTTTCACGCTTTGCATTTTATCGAACCTTAACAAGTTGTGAAAAAATATATTTACAAGAAACTATTGCTCAGGTTCTTTTTGATTGGAGAAAACGAAAGAAATGCTGGGTTACTTTTGAAAAGTATCAAGAATGCCTTCATGTTGTTTCGCGAAGAAAATAAGTATACAACTGCTTCAAACCATATATTTGCACCATGAAGGGTCTGATATTCCTAATTTTATTGTTTCCTTTTTTGGTTTATGCTCAAAGCATTAAGGCGCTCAAAACAAATCAAAAAATCGTATTAGATGGACAACTAAAGGAAGAACTTTGGAAAAATACAACCTTTGTTTCTGACTTTACGCGCATTAGACCTAATCCGGGTAATAAATCAAAACAAAAGACGGCTGTTGCCATGGCATATAATCAGGAAGCAATTTATTTCGCAGTTAAATGCTATGATAATATGGACTCTGTTTCTCATGTTTTTACTCAACGAGATGATTTGAGTCCAAACGCTGATGTTTTTAGTATTTATTTGGATACCTACAACGACAATCAAAATGGTTTCTATTTTGGCGTAACCAGTAAAGGGGTGCAATTAGATGCCAAGATCAATCCCATGGATTTTAATGATCAATTAAATCTCGTGTGGAATAGTCAAGTTTATATGTCAGATTCAGCATGGACGATTGAGATTAGAATCCCTTTTTCGGCTATTCGTTTTCCTGCCAAAAACATTCAAGAGTGGGGGATTAATTTCTCAAGACAAATTAGTCGAACGCGAGAACAGTCCTCATGGTCACCTGTAAGCCCTGATTTTGAAAACTATTTGGTTAAAAGTGGATCCGTGGAAGGTATAGAAGGCATTGACCCTCCCTTGCGTTTAGCACTTATTCCTTATCTTTCTTCTTATGCAAATAAATCTCCAGGAGCTACTGCTGGTGGTTCCTTTAATGGCGGAATGGATATTAAATATGGTTTAAATGAAGCCTTTACCTTGGATGTTACTCTTGTTCCAGATTTTGGTCAAGTAGTATTTGATAATCAAGTACTCAATCTTACACCTTTTGAAATTCAATTCAACGAGAATAGACAGTTTTTTACAGAAGGTACAGAATTGTTTAATAAATCAGGCTTGTTTTACAGTCGAAGAATTGGAATTCAGCCTCCAGCTGCAGTGCTCAACAATTTACTCAATGCAAATGAGAGGATTTCTTCTGTTCCGGGTTCTACCAGATTGTATAACGCAACCAAACTGACCGGACGCACAGATCATGGTTTGGGAATAGGCGTATTTAATGCGCTCACTGCCCCGCAATTTGCTACTGCAATCAATCAAACTACCATGGAAGAAAGACAAGTTTTAGCAGCTCCATTGACCAATTATAATGTTCTTGTTTTGGATCAAAATTTAAAAAATAATAGTTCTGTTACCTTAACGAATACCAATGTTACCCGTGCTGGTAGTTTTTATGACGCTAATGTCACTGCTTTCAACTCTGTTTTTAACAATAAAAGCAATGATTATTATGGAGGTGTGAATTCGTCTATCTCTAATAAGATATTTACCGATAGCTTGTCCACTGGATTCAATTGGGGACTTTGGGGCGGTAAGCAAAAAGGGAAATTTGTGTATAATGCCTCTTATTTTGAAGAGTCTGCAACGTATGACCCCAACGACTTGGGATACAATCAAAATAATAACAGACGCATAGCATCTTTTTATATGAGCTACAGGATCTTTAAACCCTTTTGGATCCTCAATCGATTTACTTCTACACTCTCTTTGGATTATAATCGATTGTTTGCTCCTAATGTTTACACAGGAACAAATTTAAATCTTAGCACTATGTGCTTCACTAAAAAATTTAATGCCTTTGGATTAAATATGAATTCTTCCATGACAGAAAGTTATGACTATTTTGAACCTAGATTACCCATCAGTGAAGGACATTTCTTTATGCTCCCTACTTGGCTTGGTGGAGGTGGATGGATTTCTTCGAATTATCAAAAAAAATTCGCGGTGGATTTGGGCGGGAACTTTACGAAAATAAATCGCAATCATTGGATAGAATGGGAATATAATGTGGGTCTTAGGTTTCGTTTGACAAATAAAATGCTCTTATCCTATTCCATTTCTCAGGGATTCCAAATTAATAATCAAGGTTATGCTGTTCAATTTGGTCAATCTGTTGATACCTCTTTTTCTGGAATTCTATTTGGCTCTCGAAATAGAAATAATATCACCAACTTGATTGATTTTAATTATTCAATAACCAATAGAATGAACTTGTCTTTTAGATTGCGTCATTATCGATCTTATATCATCTATAATTCCTTTTATAGCCTGCAAAATAATGGAGTCCTAGCACCTATTGTTTATAATGAACTGGATCTTGATGGTGCCTCTGCATACAATGTTAATTTTAATGCTTTCACCATAGACTTTGTCTATAAATGGGTCTTCCAACCTGGAAGTGAAATCAATTTAGTTTGGAAAAATGCAGTCTTCCAAAGCGACAAAAGAGTGGCTCAAAGCTATTTTTATAATTTAGGCAAAACCCTGCAAGAAGGTCCATCCAATAGTATTTCTTTAAAGGTGATTTATTGGCTTGATACTCAAAAACTAAAGAAGAAAAAAGAAATTATTTAGTTTCAAGTTTCAAATAGCTTTCGACTCTTAATTTTACATTGATTCGAATGTCTTCCCAAAATAAATTAATGTCCCCGATGTGATAGTTTTTCATAGTCAATGACATCAATTGAAATGGCCATTTTGGTGTTGAAATCCAAATTCCACCATCGATTAAGTGGGTATCAAACATATGAGGGTATAGCTTTCCATTGGAAAAGTAAAAACCTAAATGGTCCTTTTTTAATGCGATCGGACTTAAATCCCAAGTCACAGGATTCACAACTGCTTTTCCTTTGTACCACTTATTGTAACTTTCTTTATCTATTTTTTTCTTGAAGGTATTCCAAGCGACAAATCCACCTGTTTGCTCTGGTCTGGTCATGAGTGGGATGTCCTTGAAAACTTCTTTTTCAAATCCTATTCCAGGCATATAAGCTGCAATTAATTGTTTTTGCAGCTCTTTTCCTTCAAAAAAATCTTTAATCAATAAATATAAATGTGTCGATCCTTGACTGTGTCCTGCAAGAATGATAGGTCTGCCGTGATTGTAATGCTCCAGGTAATATTCAAAAGAAGCTTTAATATCAGCATAAGCAAACATCAACGCTTGTTCTCCTCTGTTTCCTGTTGTATAATAAGATCTTATATGTGCTTGTCGATAATAAGGCACATACATTCTCCCAGCTTCTGCCCAAGCACTCGCTTGATATTGCACCGCACTGTTTAGAACGTCATTCATATGCTCTTGTTCCATCATGGGCATGTTCCATCTTTTGTCTTTCTGGTCTAACATCAAGGTTGGATAAATATAAAAGACATCTGCTTTTGCTAGTAAACTAGTATCATGCATTTGCGACAATAAATTTTCAGGAGTATGCCAAGGAAGTACGGCCCAATTTTCTTGTTGAGAATAATCTACGCGCTCTTGAGCAATCATCTCGTTAATAGAACAAATAAGAAGTAGTGTAAAAAGCAATTTCATTGTAAACTTTTAAGTAGCGCAAAAATAGAGCGATTTTATTGATAGTTTGATTAATTTTAAATGATTTTTTAATTGAAGTAATTCAATATTCAAAACATAAATTACAAATACACATGAGTCCCTTTTATAGATATATATTTTCCTTATTACTTGTTGTTCAAGCTTTCAATTCGAATGCTCAATTAGGGGATTATAAATATCACATAGCCCTAAAAGGTTCTATGGGGATCATTGATAGCAGTACCTACAAGGATGTTGGACTCACCATGGAATGGAGATTTAATCAGCATTGGTCTCTACTGTATAATTTAGATCTTGTCAAAAGAAGTGATGGTTATCGACATATTCATGGTTCAATGGGAACCATAATTGGTCCGCCCATAATTTTATTGGGATTAATAGCGAGCTCTTCTAATAATTATAACAATCTATTTCCATCACTTAATTATAAAGGATGGGGAGTAGTTGTTGGAATCGCAGCACTTTTAATGCCTGAAGGAATTGCTTATCACCACAATATCAATTACCGCTGGGATGTTTCGCCCTATATAAACCTTTTGGGTGTCGATTTGATTCGCAATCCTCTTACTAAGCAATCTAATTTGAAATATGCTGCTTCTTTTGGATGTCGCACAAGTTATTCCTTTGCCAACCATTTAACGGCCGGAGTATTTTTAGAATCCAGAAAAGCTGCACCTACAGGATTTGGTATAGGGGGCGGATTTGCATTAGGTTATGCCTTTAATTCAAAAAATTGAGATAATTAAGGCTTTGTTTTGGTATACTTGAACAGCCAGTTGTACATCTCATCTGTTCTAAAGATTTTTTCAAGGTCACCGTGGCTGGCACCTGCAATCCTCGTATAGATTAAATTTTCTCCGCCATTACAAGCTTTAATTGCGTTTACTATCTTATCAGATTCGCTGATCGGAACTGCAGCATCATTTGTACCGTGTTGAATCCAAAGGGGAACAGTTGCCAAACGACAACCATCTTTTAAATTTCCACCTCCGCACAAGGCAACGGCAGCAGTAACAATCTCAGGATAGGATCCAGCGAAATCAAGGGTGCCATATCCACCCAAACTCATGCCTGCTACATATACACGATTGGTATCGGTATTATAAGTTTTTTGTACATAACGCAATACAGAAAGTACTTTTGCATGCTCCCATGGCTTTCCAGCCAATACCTGCGGTGCTATAACAATCGCAGGAACTTTCCTTCCTTTTTCAACTTCATGCATGATGCCGTATCTCTTAACAAGATTTAAATCAGTTCCAGATAAACTTCTACCGTGAAGAAAAATGAGAACAGGGGGATTGGTGGCTAAGATACTATCGTTGGGAAGATATAATAAAAATGGATAGGCTGCCTGGTTGTAAACTGCTTTTATCTGAGCAAAAAGAGGTGAATTCAATAAAAATACGAGTGCGATTAGGGAGATTAAATTTTTCATTTCACTAATTTAAACCAAATGAAAAAATCTCACAAGTTTAAAGGAGTGCTAAACGCTTAATTTATAATTTTTTATGAAAACCACACATCATTTATGACCTCTGTTCCTGCAAAGGTATTGATGCGTTCGATGATCACTTTTTTACCATGATACAACTCATCACGCATTACTGCAGAATTTATTTCAAGGTAAAGCGTTTTGTTTTTAATGGTAATGCTCTTAGTCCGAAAAGCGATGGCTCCTCCCATTAATTCTGGCCAAGCAGCGACAATATCCAATTCCTTCATCTTAGATTCTAAGGAATAGGCTTTTAAAAAATGATCAATTACATCTTTTAAAGGTTGACTGTCTTGGTTTCGCTTATCTTTCGGATTCATGGAATTCAATTTCATGGATAATTTCAACTTCTTGATTCTTCACTTCAAAGATACGGCTAGGAACATTGAGCCCTTCAAATAATTGCCGCATTCTTTCAATATCTGTATCGGTCACAATCACTTGTCCAAAATCTAGACTCGTTACCATTTGTATTAATTTCTGAACGCGCTTTCCGTCTAGTTTATCAAAAACATCATCTAAAAGTAATACCGGAGAAATTGCAAGATGGTTTTTTAACCAATCATACTGTGCTAAACGGAGTGCTATTACGAATGATTTTTGCTGTCCTTGAGAGCCAAATTTTTTCGCAGGATGTTCATTAATGGTAAAAAGTAAATCGTCTTTATGGATCCCAACATTAGTGTATTGTGAGAAGGCATCTCTTTTTTCGGAGTCTTTTAACAAATCAACAAAGGATCCGTCATTTAATTGCGAGCGATAAGACAAGCCTACTTCTTCCTTATTTCCACCAATTTCTTTGTAACATTTTTGAAATACAGGAATAAATTCTTCTAAAAATTGCTGCCTCTTTTTATGAATTAATTCACCTGCAGTAATCAATTGAATATCCCATACCTCCATACTTTCTCGATCAAATAATCGGTGCTCAAACATACTTTTTAATAAAGCGTTGCGCTGGTCGAGAATCTTCGCGTAAAATTGTAATTGTTCTAAATACTCTCGATCAATTTGCACCAAAATCCCATCCATCCATTTTCTCCGCAGTTCGCTTCCTTCAGCAATTAAATCTCCATCATAGGGAGAGATAAACACCACTGGGTATTGCCCAATATGATCCGCCAAGCGCTCGTATTCTTTTTTGTTTCTTTTAACTACTTTTTTAGCACCCATTTTAACAGCACAATTTACTGTTGAAACTGTTTCATTGTCCTTCCAATTCCCCTGTATGGCAAAATAGAGTTCGCCAAAACGAATGTTTTGTCGGTCCATGGTATTTAAGTAGGATTTACACATACTTAAATAGTAAATCGCATCTAGCACATTGGTTTTTCCACTTCCATTGTCGCCCACCAAACCATTCAGTCGTTCAGAAAAACTAAACGAAATGTCTGTGTAATTCTTAAAATTTAATAAATGTAGTTGGGTCAAATGCATTGTTTTCAAATTTACACTTTAAATGTATTATGCACACAGCAATTGCAACATAAATCAATTATTTTGTTAATTATTTTCTATTTTTTTTGGTTGTGTGTCAGGCTAACTATGGTTACATTTGTATAAAACAAAAGAGATATGTCAAATGCTTTTTCTAAAGTACCAGTTGCTATAAACGAACCGGTAAAACCATACGCAAAAGGAAGTTCTGAAAGAAATTCTGTTCTTGCTGAATATAAAAAACTATACAATCAAGCTCCAATTGATATTCCAATGTACATTGGAACAGAGCAAATTTTTACCAACAATAAAAAAGTACTTTCTCCTCCTCACGAGCATAAAAAAATCCTAGGTCACTCCAACTTTGGCGAGGCTAAGCATGTTGAATTAGCGATTGAATCGGCTTTAAAAGCTAAAACAGCTTGGGCAAAATTACCTTGGGAAGATAGAGCAGCGATTTTCCTTCGTGCCGCAGATTTATTAGCAGGTCCATTCCGTGATCGTATGAATGCTGCTACCATGCTCGCGCAATCTAAAAATGTTTTTCAAGCGGAAATTGATGCTGCTTGCGAAATGATAGACTTTTTTCGCTTTAATGTTCAATATATGTCACAGATTTATAAAGAACAACCTGAATCACTTCCAGGCATGTGGAATCGACTTCAATATCGTCCCTTAGAAGGATTTGTATTTGCAATTACTCCTTTTAACTTTACTTCTATTGCCGCAAATCTTTGCGCTGCTCCCGCTATGATGGGAAATGTTGTGATTTGGAAACCGTCTGATACTCAAATTTATTCTGCTCAAGTAATTATGGACCTGTTTAAAGCTGCAGGATTGCCTGATGGTGTCATCAATATGGTAACAGTTGATGGACCAATTGCAGGAGATATAATTTTTAAACATAAGGAATTTGCTGGATTACACTTTACAGGATCTACAGGTGTTTTTCGGGCACTTTGGAAACAAATAGGCGAAAATTTATCCCATTATAGAAGTTATCCGCGAATTGTTGGAGAAACAGGCGGGAAAGATTTCATTATGGCACACGCCTCTTCTAATCCAGAAGTAGTTGCAGCTGCAATGGTGCGCGGTGCATTTGAATTCCAAGGTCAAAAATGTTCGGCCGCTTCAAGAGTATATGTCGCTAAATCTATTTGGCCAGCTGTGAAAGACAGTTATGTCTCTCAAGTAAATAGCATTACCGTTGGCGCACCTGACGATACTTCTAACTTTGTTAATGCTGTAATTGATGAAAAATCATTTGACAAAATTGCTGCTTATATCACGTATTGTGCTGCGCAAAGTGATGCCGAAATTATTACCGGTGGGACTTTTGACAAATCAGTTGGGTATTTCATTCAACCTACAACGGTTGTAACAAGCAATCCAAAGTTTAGAACTTTATGCGAAGAAATTTTCGGACCCGTACTTACTGTTTTTGTTTATGAGGATGCTGATTTTGAAAAAACATTGCATTTAATAGATCAAACTTCTGAATATGCCTTAACAGGTTCCATCATTGCACAAGATCGTTATGCGATTCATATGGCAACTGAGTTACTTGAAAATGCTGCAGGGAATTTTTACATCAATGACAAACCAACCGGCGCAGTGGTTGGACAACAACCATTTGGTGGAGCAAGGGGGTCAGGAACAAACGACAAAGCAGGAGCAGCAATGAATCTACTTCGTTGGGTTTCTGCTCGAACCATTAAGGAAACATTCGTTCCGCCGACTCATTTTGAATACCCTTTCTTGGAAAAATAAAAATCTTAAATAGTTTGTTTCATATATTTTGTAATTTAGAAGCAAGATTTAATATATGAAAACTAAACTTTCAGATGGCACCCAGGTGCATTGCTTAAGAAAACCAGAAGCAAAAATGCTGGACCATCATGTTGAAGGTTATTTGCAACATGGTATTGAAATTCATGACAATGATATCGTATTTGATATAGGCGCCAACATTGGTGTTTTTGGCGTGCGGGTGATGCAAAAAGCAAAAAATGTTTCTGTATATTGCCTAGAGCCAATTCCTGAAATACTTGAAGTCTTGTCTGCCAATGCCACTTTACATGGTCATGGAAAAATGCATGTCTTACCCTTTGGAGTTTCATCAGAGAATACTACCGCAACTTTTACTTATTTCCCGAATACGCCTGCTTTGTCTACGCTCCATCCAGAACAGTGGGATGTGGATCCAAGGGCCTTTGAAAAAGCTGTTAAAGGGACCATGAAAAGTCCGCCCGCTAATATGTGGTGGATGCGCTTAATTCCTCGTTTTTTTGCAGGTGCTATTGCAAAACAACTGATTAAAGGAAAACGTACCGTAAACTGTCAATTAAGAACTTTATCTAGTTTAATAGAACAAGAAAAGATTTCTAAGATTGATCTACTTAAAATTGACTGTGAAGGTGCTGAATGGGACGTTCTTCAAGGGATCAATGAAAATGATTGGGCGAAAATTAATGCTTTGGTTATTGAGGTACATGATACAGATGACCGGGTAAGAAAAGTGCAAGATTTGCTGCTTTCAAAAGGATTTGACAAACAACATTCAGAACAAGAACAAGGTTTAGAAAGTTCTCAAATGTTTAATATTTTCGCTTTAAAATCATGACGCCCTATACCTTTGCATTGTATACCATCTTGCTATTAGTAATTACTAATTTTATAGGATTGATCTACAGTTTATTGGCGCTTTACACCAACTTGTTTAAATCTTTCGCTATTCAAAATAAAGCATATGTTCCGGGTGTGTTTTTAAAAAGAATGCCCCTGTTTTGCTTTAATTTATTTGTATTGCTGTGCATCTCAGGTTTGGGAGCATATTATGGTTTCCCTCTTTTTGATACCGTCTCATCAAATGTTTGGATCATCATTATTCAAGTTGTTGTTGCATTTGTTTTTGATGACATATTTTTCTACTTCATGCACAGATGGTTACATCAAAATAAGTTTATGCTGAAACATGTGCACGCCATTCATCACCGTGCTTCTAAACCATTTCCATTAGAATATCTATATGCTCATCCTTTTGAATGGATGCTAGGAATGGTAGGGGCCTTTCTAGGTTTTGGCTTGATCTTAATATTTATGCCTATTAATATGTATGCTTTTTGGATCTTTGGTGCACTCAGAAATTTACATGAAATTCACATCCATTCAGATTTGGATCTACCCATTTCAAATCAAATCCCAGGGCTAAGTAAAACAAAACATCACGATGATCATCATGCAAAATTGACGGGGAATTATGCCTCTACTTTTGTGTGGCTGGATCGGATCTTTAAAACAAATTTTTGACTAGATGAGGTTTTTCATATTGCTTTTTTCAATAAGCTTTTTTTCACTTTCGAATTTTGCGCAGAAAAATAAAGTCGATCTGACCGTTACGCTCACTGGGATTGCTAATAAAAATGGCATGATTGAATTTGGATTGTATAATGATCCATCAAAGTTTGCGAAGGTGGGACAAACACTTAAAACATTACGCGTTAAAATAACTTCTTCAGAAGCAGTAGTTACTTTTCATGATCTGGAGCCAGGTAAGTATGCCGTTTGTTTCTATCACGATGAAAACAACAACAAGTCGTGCGATAAAAATTTCCTTTCTATACCTACTGAAGCATATGCTTTCTCCAATAATATTCGTCCTAAATTTTCCGTCCCAACTTTTGAAGACTGTTCTTTTTCGGTCACCAAAAATAAGTCAGTAACCGCCCGGTTGGTTTATTGATTCTTATATAAATCGAATAATGTGTATTAAAGTTGTTAGCCCTGAAAGGGTGTGATAACTAAACATTGGGCAAAGCCCAATGAATCAGTAAGAATAACTCAGTCATAAGCCCTGAAAGGGTGAGATCTATAACAATATATTTCCAAAATATTTATTATTTCATATTCAAAAAGAAAGATTACTTTTAATATAGTAACCTTCACTTTTATTTTTGCGTCTAATCATTTATAAATTCTTTTACCATGAAAAACTCTTTGTTATTTGCATTTTTATTCATCAGTGCAATGGTCTCATCTCAAAAAAACGAGACCAAACGAATCATTACCATTGAAGGAAATGACACCACCATTATTGATGTTCAAGTCAATGAAGTCGATGCTGTAATTGAGAAACAAATGAAAATCAGTTACAGTAATGATGATAATATCAAAGGAAATAAAAGAATTCAAGTTTTTATTGATACCATTATTAATAATGATGAACATGTTTATTTAAATGATTCAAATGATTCCATTCAGATTGTTAATGGGAAGCAAAATGTTTTTATTCTTAAAAATGAAATGGGTCGAAAATCTGGCGCGAAAATAATAATTGATGGAATGATGGGCGATAATGAATTTGAATTTAACGATGATGACGATGATGATGAAAATATTTTTTCAAATGAAAATGCGCATTGGTCGGGAATTGGATTCAGTGTTGCAGGTCTTTTGAATTCGGACAATAAATTTATGCTTTCGAAGGATGCTCCTTTTATGACCCTAGATTATACAAAAACCTATGCGATAAATTTTAATGTTCTCGAAAAAAGTATTCCTATCTATAAAGAATACATTGGTTTCACCACAGGTCTAGGTTTTAATTGGAATCACTATGGATTGAAGAATAATGTAGACCTAAACAAAAACAACGATTCAATTTTTGGCACCATAAATTCTTCGATTAATTATACGCACAATTCACTTCGGTCTACTTATCTTCAAATTCCTTTACTTTTAGAATTTAACTCAAGCGCTAATGCTGATAAAGCTTGGCATCTAACAACTGGAGTCGTTGGTGGTTTTAGACTTGGGTCAAATTGGAAAACAAAGTGGGAGGATAACGGTAAGAAAAACAGTGGCAAAATTAAAGATGACTATTTCCTTACTGGATTGCAAGCAAATGCCCTTGTGATGGTTGGATATGGAAATACCAATTTATTTGTTCAATATAGTCTCAAAAACATGTTCCAAATTGATAAAGGTCCGGCATTAAGACCTCTTAGCCTTGGAGTATTTTTCGATTTCTAATAGTCCTTTTTTGTTGTAATAATTTGGTCTTTTATTTTTCTATTCGGGCTTTATAATTCGTTTTGTATCTTTGTTGCTACTTCTAATGGGTATGATAACAAATAATAAAAAGGAATTGAATAAGAATATCTCTAAAGAAACGCTGCTTGAGGCTTTTAAACTCATGTGCACAGCCAAAACCTTGTCTGAAAAATATGAAGACAATAAAGAAGTTACCGCCAAATATGTACACGCCTCTTCGCGCGGTCATGAAGCAATTCAATTGGCGCTTTCCCTACAATTGAAACCTCAAGATTGGGTGTCTCCTTATTATCGAGATGATAGTATTCTATTAGGAATAGGAGTTTCACCTTATGAATTGATGCTGCAGATTTTTGCTAAAAAAGAGGATCCTTTTTCTGGAGGCAGAACTTATTATGCGCATCCTTCCCTAAATAATGAGCATCAACCCAAAATAATTCATCAATCTTCTGCAACGGGTATGCAAGCAATTCCAACTACTGGTATAGCTATGGGTATTCAATATAAGGAAAAAACAGGTCTGTCTTTAGTCAATGCAACGAATGCACCCATTGTGGTTTGTTCGCTAGGAGATGCTTCTTGCACAGAAGGAGAAGTATCCGAAGCTTTTCAGATGGCTGCATTAAAGCAATTTCCAATTGTTTATCTGGTTCAAGATAATGGTTGGGATATTTCGGCTAAGGCTTCAGAAACGAGAGCTCAAGATATTGCAACTTTTGCAAAAGGTTTTAATGGTATTGAAGTAAGGTCGATCGATGGGAGTGACTTTGAATCTTCATACCAAACGGTCGAAGAAATTTTCGAGATCGTAAGAAAGGAAAGACGTCCCTTTATTTTACATGCCAAAGTTCCGCTTTTAGGTCACCATACCTCTGGTGTTCGAAAAGAATGGTACAGAGACGATCTCGCCGAAGCTGCAAAAAGTGATCCTTACCCTAAGTTACGTAAGTTGATACAAGAAAACGGCATTTCATTAGCAGATATAATTAATGTTGAAGCTTCAGTAAAGAAGGAGGTAGATCTTGCTTACGAAAAAGCACTTAATGCCGATGAACCCTTACCTGATGAGGTGACTAATTTTATTTTCGCCCCTACAGAAATAACAGAAGAAAAAGGTACGCGTGAACCTCTAGGAAAAAAGAAAACTGTGATGGTTGATTCTGCATTATTCGCTGTGCGTGAATTGATGCAAAAGCACCCAGAAGCTTTATTATACGGACAAGATGTTGGCGGACGCTTAGGTGGTGTGTTTAGAGAAGCAGCCACCCTTGCACAAACTTTTGGAGATGATCGCGTTTTTAATACGCCCATACAAGAAGCATTTATAATTGGATCAACCGTTGGAATGTCTGCCGTTGGATTAAAACCTTTCGTTGAAGTTCAATTCGCGGATTATATTTGGCCAGGATTGAATCAGTTGTTTACGGAGGTTTCTCGCTCTTATTATTTGTCAAATGGCAAGTGGCCCGTGAGTTGCGTAATTCGTGTTCCCATTGGTGCTTATGGTTCTGGTGGACCTTATCATTCGTCGAGTGTTGAATCAGTACTGACCAATATTCGGGGAATTAAAGTGGTTTATCCATCCACAGGAGCTGATTTAAAAGGATTGATGAAGGCAGCTTTCTATGATCCAAATCCCGTTGTGATTCTTGAACATAAAGGTTTGTATTGGTCCAAAATTCCGGGTACAGAAGGCGCGATGTCTCCCGAACCAGATGAAGATTACATCATTCCAATTGGCAAAGCTAGAATTGTCATAGAAGCAGAAGAATCTAGCATTAATGATGGAAGTTCTTGCGGTATTATTACTTATGGTCGCGGAGTATACTGGTCTCTTGAAGCTGCTCAGAATTTCGAAGGAAAAGTTGAAATACTTGATTTAAGGAGTTTGAATCCGCTGGATCATGAAGCAATGAATGCTCTTTGTCGTCGCCATGGAAAAATAATGATTGTTACTGAAGAATCTATCGAGTGTTCTTTCTCTCTAGGTCTGGCCGGAAGATTGCAAAGAGATAACTTTAAACACCTGGACGCAGCAATTAAAATTGTAGGGTCAGTGGACACACCTGCCATCCCATTAAACACTATTTTAGAAGCCACTTTGCTTCCGAACGCAAGTAAAGTCGAAGTAGCACTTAAAGCACTACTTGAAGAATAAGAAATTAAATTTTTTATAATGAAATTAAAAGAAACTATCGCTGCAGTAGCAGCATTTCACGATGCTTTCGGTATCGAAAATAATTATGCTCCTACTGCTAATCTTTCTGAAGCTGATATTGAATTGCGATTCAATTTGATGCAGGAAGAAAATGAAGAGTATTTAGAAGCTGCAAAAAACAATGATATTGTGGAAATAGCAGATGCCTTAGGGGATCAATTGTATATTCTTTGTGGCACCATTTTAAGACACGGATTGCAAGATAAAATCATTGAAGTATTTGAAGAAATTCAACGGTCCAATATGAGCAAATTGGATGAAAATGGAAACCCTATTTATCGTGAAGATGGAAAAGTACTTAAATCTAATTTGTATTTCCGTCCCAATATTAAAGCAATTCTAGAACGATAATTTCAAGTTATTCACTATGCTTGTTTCATTTCTTTTCGCAGCTTGAAATATTACCGCGCTTGGAATAGATAGTTTTGTCTAAATGACACAGTATCCATGGTAGACCTTTCTATTTATTTTCAAGCAATTTCACCTGATCAATTTTATGATGAAGAACAGCTAGGTTCTGTTATTCAAATGCATCAAGGTAGTTTTCCGGAAATGGAAAAGAAGTCTTGTGCCCTACTTTTTGTTCCTGAATATCGCGGAATGCTGGAGGGTATAAATGCCAGTCAAATCAAAAACAAGATTTTTCGGGAAAAGTTATACCGTTTGTATAAAGCAAGGGATTGGGATCTGCCTATCTATGACCTTGGCGATTTACTTCCAGGAAAAGAATTGAAGGACACTTATTTTGCGCTGTCTCAAATTGTTGCAGAATTAGTGAAAAATGACATTATTCCGATAGTAATCGGGGGCTCTCAGGATCTTACAACTGCTATGTTTATTGGCTACGAACAATTAGAACAATTGATTAACAGTTGCTGTATTGATGCTAACTTAGATCTGGGCGAAGCAGAGGAAGCTCCAACTGCTGATGGATTTGTGGGTAGTTTGCTTCTACGACGACCTTGTTATCTGTTTAATCATTCGAATATTGGTTTGCAAATTCCTTTTGCTAAACCAAAAGAATTAGATTTATTTGAGAAATTGTTTTTTGATGTATGTCGCTTAGGCGAATTCAATGCAGATTTTACCAAAGCAGAGCCGCTACTTAGAAATGCAGACATCATAAGTATCGACTTTCAATCTATTAAAGCTGCAGATAGAAGTCAAGAGAATGCCAATCCAAATGGTTTCCGAGCTGATCAAATATGTCAACTGGCTAAGTACGCTGGAATAAGCGATAAAGTAACCAGTTTGGGAATTTTTAATTGTTTAGATTTAAATGAGATTTCAGCTGATTTATTAGCCCAAACAATATGGTACTTTTTAGATGGGGTGGTTTCCCGAAAAGGAGACTTCCCAAAGGGTGATAAAACAGACTACACCCGCTTTACAGTTTTCTTAGAGGACGGTAAACACGAGATTGTTTTTTATAAAAGCAATAAGTCAGCAAGGTGGTGGATGGAAGTTCCCTATCCACCTAGTGAATTCTCTAAATTTGATCGCCATCACATGGTTCCGTGCAATAAATCGGATTACGATGACGCTATGAAAAATGAAATGCCTGATTTATGGTGGAAAACATATCAAAAACTAGGTTAAATGATTAAATAATAATTTAATTTTTTTTATAAAATATTTAGAAAAATAATCAAGCTAAAACCCTTTGTTTTGTTGGTCATTTATAACTTGACTTTAACATAAAATTAATTTAATTGCGTTCTTTTTTTTTCATTTTGATTTTTTTTCTTTATTTTAGCATCCTGTTTTTAGGCTTAATTTGTTAAGTTTATAACAGAATTGCTTGTTAAATAAACCATATGCTATTGAAATTAAGACTACTACCTCTTGCCTTGCTAATTGTTGCAAGTAGTGCATTTGCACAACAAGACAAGTTGCTGACTCATTTCTTCTATGATAAGATGAGTTTAAATCCTGGTGAAACAGGTTTAGATGCTGGCATTTGTGCTACCTCTATTTATCGCAATCAATGGGATAAAGTAAATGGTGCTCCAAATTCCGCAGTGCTCAATATTGAAGCAAATATGAATCGTTTCTTCCCAGGCGGAGTAGGCATCTCTTTTTATCATGATGCCATAGGTTTTTCAAGACAAAATAATTTACTTTTAAATTATTCATATCCTATTCAAATTGGTAATGTAGGTCGTTTAGGTTTAGGTGTTGGAGTAGGTATGATGAATTATGGTATGAACCCTTTATGGGTACCACCTCAAACAATAATTGATCCGACACTTCCTGTTGCTGGTTTTGGAGCGACTAGCTTAGATTTGAATTTCGGAGCCTATTTTAAAGGTAAAAACTACTACGCAGGAGTTTCTTCAACGCATTTAAGCGAATCACTTTTACAAAGCACTACTATTGCAGGAACTCAAAGCTATCAGACAGCTCGTCATTATTATTTAATGGGTGGTTATAAGATGACTAATGTTGCCGGTGGGAATATTGATGCGAATGTTTTGGTTAGAACCGATTTAGTGAAATTCTCAGCAGACATCAACACACGATATTTTTATGTGAAGAATAATAAGGAAATCGCTTATGGTGGACTTACCTTTAGAACTTCAGATGCAGTTGCAGTAGTTTTGGGTTATAGCCCAATGGCAAATATGACTGTTGGTTATTCTTATGACATTACTATAAACAAATTAGCTAGTATTTCCCGTGGTTCTCATGAACTATTGGTTAAATACTGTTATTACTTACCTCCACCACCAGTGACGAAAGCGCGTCACCCACGTTGGTTGTAAGACAGATTAATTAATTGTGTAACCATTTTTATTGTTCCGCCGTTATACCAAAACTTATTCAACCTGTAGCAAGTTAGTTTGGAAAACGAATGAACCAAAAAAGGATAAAATGAAAAGAATTTTTGCTTTAGTAGTTGTAGTTACTTTGTTATTCTCGTGTGAAGACATTGAAGGCAACTTAGTGGGTGTTAAAGGTCGTGATACCTTTTATCCAGATATTTTAGGTCCTGGAAAAGTTCCCTATGGAATGATATATGTTCCTTCGGGTGCGTATCAATCAGGCGCGGCTGATGAGGACATTATGGGCCTTAATACAGCACAGATAAAAACAGTGTCTGTTCAAGCTTTCTACATGGATGCTTCCGAAATCTCTAATAATGAATACCGTCAATTTGTGGATTGGGTGAGAGACTCTATCGCAAGAGAAAAATTGTACAGAAGACAATCAGCAGATGATGCAGAACAATGGGTAAATGTTCCTGATGATTTCTTTAAAGAGCCATATAGAACTTTAATGTCTATGGGTTCAGATGTACAAGGTGCTAATACTCCTTTTGAACCTTTTTTAAATGCTGAAGGTGGTCAAGAGTTAGATAAAGCATATTTATATCTTACAGGTCATGATGGTATAAAAGTAAATGGTTTTGATTGGAAAAAAGCTGGCTTGGACAAAGCGCCTAAGAAAACAACCAAAAAAGATTTACAAATAACTTTGAACCCTGCTGAGGTTTCAAATATATTTTATGCTTATTCTAAGGAAGGTAAGTCTTCTGATATGAAAACAGACGCTCCAAAAGATTTTGATAAAAAAGTATTAGAAGTAAATGGTGGTAGAATCGAAAATAGAAAGTTCTTTACGCTGAATTGGGAAGTTCCAATTGATTACGCTGATCCAGAAACTGCTTTATTGCTTTCTGATATGTTCTTAAGTGAAGAAGAAGAGTATTTCAAAAATAAACAATTAGATACAAGATTGTTGTTCTATGATTATTACTGGATTGACTTTAAAGAAGCTGCTAAAAGAGGTAAAATTCAAACTGCAGATGTAGATGCAAGAAATTCTTATAACTATTTAGATCCTGCATTAACAGGTGCTCACAGAAGAGACCCTTTATCGAAAGATTATAAAAACAATGGTTTACATCGTTCTACTTTAAATGCTGATGGTAGTCAAGTAATGTTCGACTCAACGGTATATAATGATCCTGCCTTAATAGACCCTTCTATTTTATCTGTTCCTAAGGATGCGAACAATAATGCTTTGGTTGAAGGTGGAATTTTAATTAATCCAGGTCAAGATTTGGATTTGGGTTACACCAACACAAAAGGACAACACAATGCCATTCGTGGACATTCTGATCGCAGTAGATTCATTGTAAAGGAAAAAATTCATGTTTATCCAGACACGATGTGTTGGGTGCGTGATTTCACTTATTCTTTCCACGATCCAATGACTCAAAATTATTTTTGGCATACTGCTTATGATAATTATCCTGTTGTTGGGGTTACTTGGTCACAAGCGAAAGCATTCTCTGTTTGGAGAACACAATTATATCACAGTTGGTTATTGTCTAATGGAGATCTATTTGTTAATGATTTCCGTTTGCCTTCAGAGTCAGAGTGGGAGAGAGGAGCAAGAGGAGATTTAGATTTATCTGCTTACCCTTGGGGTGGACCTTACATAAGAAATGCAAGTGGATGTTTCTTAGCCAACTTTAAGCCAATGCGTGGTCGTTATTTTGAAGATGGTGGATTCCACACGGTTAAAGTATACTCCTACAATCCAAATGCTTTTGGTTTGTATTGTATGGCAGGAAATGTTGCTGAATGGTGTTCAACTGCTTTTGATGAGTCAGCTTATGAGTTTTCTCATGATATAAATTCTGAATATCAATATGATGCAAAAGATGGAGATCATCCAGTAAAGAAAAGAAAAGTAATTCGTGGTGGTTCATGGAAGGATATAGGGTATTATCTAATGAATTCTACACGAACATTTGAATATCAAGATACTGCCAAATCTTATATCGGTTTCCGTAATGTGATGACACATTTAGGACGTGGAGGTAAAGATCTAGAAGCAGAAAACGGAGAAGAAATTCAAAGTGATATTCAATTGAAATAAGTAAATCTGTAACAAAAACAATAAATCTAAGTTTAATCTAAAAAAATCAAAAGTTATGAGTGGTAAGTCAGGCGGTTTTTTCGCATCAAAAGGGTACAAGAATTTAATGAAAATGGTTTATGGTTATGGTGCATCAGTTGTAATTTTAGGTGCATTGTTTAAAATTATGCACTGGCCATATTGTGATATTATGTTAATCTTAGGTTTATCAACTGAAGCAGTTATTTTTGCTTTAAGTGCAATGGAGCCTTTACATTCTGAACCCAATTGGGCAGTTTATTACCCTTACTTATTACCAGAAGACGAGCGCCCACAATCTGCTGAAGAATTAGAAGGCTTTCCTAAGCCTATGGAATTAAATGGTGGTTCTGGATCTGCAGGAACTGGAATTACAGAACAATTTGATGATTTATTGGCAAAAGCTAAAATTGATCAAGCATTATTGGATCGTTTAGGTTCTTCCATGCGTGATTTAAGTCACAACGCTGAACAATTAAAAAGCGTTAGTAACGCAGCAGCTGCGACAGATTCATATGTTTCTAGTTTAGAGGCTGCTTCCAATAGAGTATCTGCTCTTGCAGGTGATTATGAAAAAGCTTCCGTTGCTATTACTGGAATTACTGCATCTCAAGGTGAGGGAGAAAACATGGGTGTTGCGATGCAAAATGTTTCTAAAAACTTAACTGCGTTAAATAATGTATATGAATTACAATTGCAAGGTTCTTCTTCTCATTTAGAAGCAACCCAACAATTCCAAAAACAAGTGGTAGACATGATGAATAATCTTTCAGCTTCTGTTGAAGATACGCGTCTATACCGTGAGAACATGGCTGTATTGGCTCAAAACCTTACAGACTTGAACAATGTTTATGGAAACATGTTGAAAGCAATGCGTAGCTAATAAAAGCCACAACCTAAGAAATAAATTAATAACAAAATTAAAACAATAGATTATGGCTGGTGGTAAAGAAACCCCAAGACAAAAGATGATCGGAATGATGTATTTGGTTCTTACAGCGCTTTTAGCCCTGAATGTATCTAAATCTGTACTTGACGCTTTTGTTGCAATCGAAGAGAATATTCAAAGAGGTAACATTACTCAATTTGAAAGAGGCGATGCTGCAAGAAAAGATTTAGTTCAAGAATTGAATACAACATTAAATGATGAATCTGGTCTTGCTAAAAAGAAGAAAATAAAGCAATATCTTGACCTCATTACAAAGATTGACAAGGAGACTGGAACTATGATTAAATTCATAGACGAAATCAAATTAGATATCATGGAAAAGAGTGGTGAAGATGTGAAGTCTTTTGGAGATAAAGATTTAAAAAAGATTGTTTGGATTAAGTATAATCCTGCAAAACCACTTCTTCCAACGCGAATGAACTTAGATGCCGTTCAAGCTAAAGATCAATTTGATGTACCAATGCATGAAATTATTGGTGCTGATCTTAAAAATTTAGAGGCTGATAAATTCGGTATTAAGCTTTGGAAAAAATACAATGCCTACAGAAATTTTGTTGTTGAAACAACAGGATCTTACAAAGAAGGTGAAAATGCTAAATGGGTAGTTAAAGTTAAAGATATCAATACCTTTAAGGACAATTCTGATTTAACGAAGCAAATATTATCCATGCTTACTGGAGGTGGTAATAAAGTTAACAAGGAAGATATAGCTGCACTATCCTCTATTTATGAGGAATTGACTAAAAAAGAATTGAATGATCACCATGAATTAAAAGATATTCATTGGATTTCTAAAACCTTTGATCATGCTCCCCTTGTTGCCGCTTTAGCATCTTTATCATCTCTACAAAATGATATTTTAGCAGCAAGAGCAAAGTCTGTTAATTTATTGAAAAGTAAAGTTACTACTGGTGAGTATTCATTTAATAGAATTCAAGAGTTGGTAAGTGGACCTGGTGTTGCTACAGCTGGTGAGGAAATTGAATTGAAGGTTACCATGGCCGCCTATGATTCAGATAACAACCCTGTTGTTACTGGTCCAGGTACTGTAGTGGTTGAAAATGGAATTGGTACACTAAAAACAAGAGCTAGTAACAACGGCGAAATGAATTTATCTGGTACGGTTACTATTTTCAACAAAGCAGGTGTTCCTAAAAAGAAAGATTGGAAATGGAAAGTACAAGTAGTACAGCCTAATGGATCTATTTCTTTACCTGAATTGTCGATTATGTACACTGGGTGGCCGAACAAGGTAGTTCCTATTGCAGCAGGTGTTGTTAGTTCCTCTATTTCTGTTTCAGGTGGATCTGCTACAAAAGCAACTTGGACGGATCAAAATGGTTCAAAATTCCAGGGTTATTATGTTACAGTTTCACAAGGAACAAAACAGGTTTTAATTACTCTAACGGGTAAAGATAAGGATGGTAAATCTAAAGGTTTTGGTACCTTTAAATACAAGGTTAAGCCATTCCCTAATGCGCAAGTATCAGGTTCAACAATTTCTAAATCAACAGGATTTATTGCTAATGTTAGTTTAGGTGCTGATAGTCCTTTCACAGGAGTAACCTTTAATGTAATTGGCGGTACTGTTGATGATGTTCCTTTCAATGGAAAAATTGTTCCAGGTTCTGCGGTTGCTAAGGTAAGAGCTGGAAAGAAGGTTGGAGTTGAAGTTTTCTATACACGTAACGGTGTAAGATCTCTTGTACCTGCTGTTGGAATTTTAAAAGTTGTAAACTAAAGAATTATGAGAACGAATATTGTATTATGGTCCCTTTTTCTTGGTCTTGCTTCCCTAGCAAGCGCTCAAGGAGATCCCATGAGAGGTCCTTTAAATCAGCCTGCTAAAGGTGTGATTGATGGAGTTGTCATACAAGAAGAATTGCCCGTTAGAACGGCAATTGAATATGAACATGTTCGTTCAGCTGATTATGTTTGGTCAAAGCGTGTGTACTCCCGTATTGATTCACGCGAACAAATCAATCAATCAATATTTTTACCTTTTGATTCCTTTGATGGTGGACCTGATGGATCTCTATACAATCCTTCAAGTTTAGCTGATGTTGATAATCCAAGCTGGAATAGAAATCAATCTCATTGGTCTTTATGGACTGTGATTTACAGACATTTATTGCTTGGGGATCTTACTTTATACACCGTTTCAAGTGATGCTTATCCTGCATTAGAAGATGGTTACAGTTTGAAGTATCCATTAGTAAAAGATGCTAAATATAATGGCAATGATTATTTCATGAGTGGTGCCTATAAGAAAACACTTAACGACATTATTTCTTCTAATGGAAAGGGAGATGATTTGAAGCTTCCTAGAATAAGTGATCCTGAAGACACATTAATTATTGTTAAAACAGATCAGTCTCTTCAAGTATTCATGGACTCTGCAATGAAAGTTGATCCTGACTATGAAGTATTGAAAGCCTTAGATCAAGCTAAGTTATTAGCATGGTGGGATGTTGCAAATGTTGGAAGTATCATTAAAAAAGATCCTAAAATAATGTTTGCTGCATCTAATAGTATCTTTGCTTACAATATAAAAGAAGATTGGTTCTTTGATAAGGAAAGATCTGTTTTAGATAGACGCATCATCTCAATAGCTCCTGTTGCAAGATATACTGTAGATGTTTCTGCTTCTGACCCGGAAAGAGGCGATCTATTAGTTTATGATAAAGCAGGTAAAGCTTGGGTTTATGACAATGGATTTAATGAGTACACAGAAGCTTGGGAAGAACGCGAAATGTTCTGGTTGTATTTCCCTGAGCTTCGAAATGTAATTGTGAACTATTTTATTTTCAATGATAAGTCTGATGCACAATGGATGTCTTTTGATGATCTTTTTTGGAAAAGAAAGTTTAGCGCAATGATTTACAAGACTTCTGATAAATTCGATAGAGATGTTGAAGATTATAGATATGGAGTAGATGCTCTGTATGAGGCTGAAAAAATCAAGGAAGAAATTCGCAAGTGGGAAAACGACGTTTGGAATTTCTAATTCTTAAAAACTTTATTAAAACCCTGGCCTTAGCCGGGGTTTTTTGTTTTATTTTTGTACCATGAAATGGATTGGTAAACGCATTAGTTTTGTAGATCACACCCATAAAACAACAGTTATTATTGAACCTGAAAAGAAGTTTTGGGTCAATACCTTAATGGGAGCTTGGTTGGCTATGTGGTGGGTTATTGGTGCAACGCTTGCTTGGGCTTTCAATGTCTTGACATTGAACAATCAAGAAAAAATTATTCTCTTCGTGATGCTTGTTTTTTGGGCCTATTATGCCTGGCGCGTTACGCGTTCTTTTATTTGGCTGCTCTTCGGAAAAGAAAAAATTAAAATCGATGAAGTTGGAATCCACATTAAAAAAGCATTGGGTAAATATGGAAAGTCAAATGTTTATTATCATGAGAACATTCAATCTATTACAATAGAGTTTCCAGATAAAAATTCAATACAAGAAGTTTGGGAATCTTCTCCATGGATCAATGGCGGTGAAAGGTTTACCTTTGTTTACTTCGACAAACCTGTTCGTTTTGGAAAAAAACTTTTAGAAAATGATGCGAAAGTATTATTAAATTTCCTCGTTAAAAGAAGTCAACAATTTTTAAAAAAATAATTATGTACGGTAAATTAAAATCTTTTTTATCCCAAGAACTTAAGTCTATTCAAGAAAATGGCTTAATGAAGAAAGAACGGATTATCACAAGTCCACAAGGCGCTCAAGTAACTGTAAGTAGTGGTGAAGAGGTCGTAGTAATGTGTGCTAATAATTATTTGGGTTTGTCATCGCATCCTGAGGTAGTTCAGGCCGCTAAAGATACTTTAGATTCTCACGGTTTTGGAATGTCATCGGTTCGTTTTATTTGCGGCACGCAAGATATTCACAAGACTTTAGAACAGAAAATTGCAGCATTTTACGGAACAGAAGATACTATTTTATATGCTGCCGCATTTGATGCAAATGGTGGTGTGTTTGAACCGCTTTTCTCTGAAGAAGACGCCATCATTTCGGATGAATTAAATCATGCTTCCATTATTGATGGAATAAGATTGTGTAAAGCACAACGCTATCGTTACAAGCATTCTGATATGGCTGATCTAGAAGAACAGTTGATCAAAGCACAAAATCAAAGACATCGTATCATTGTCACTGATGGTGTATTTTCTATGGATGGTGATAGTGCTAAAATGGATCAAATTTGTGATTTGGCGGATAAATATGATGCGCTTGTCATGACGGATGAATGTCACTCTGCTGGTTTTATAGGAAAAACAGGTAGAGGCGTTCCTGAATTATGCGGAGTTATGGATCGCGTTGATATTATCACTGGAACTTTAGGTAAAGCCTTAGGAGGCGCAATGGGAGGTTATACGACCGGTAAAAAGGAAATAATTGAGATGCTGCGTCAACGCTCTAGACCTTATTTATTTTCAAACTCTCTTTCTCCGGCAATCGTGGGAGCTTCCATAAAAGTTTTTGAAATTCTTTCTTCCAATACAGCCTTAAGAGATAAATTAGAAGAAAATACTACCTATTTTAAGAAGCATATTATTGAAGCAGGTTTCGATATCAAAGCTGGGAATTCTCCCATCGTTCCTATTATGCTGTATGATGCTGCTTTATCACAACAATTTGCAAATGAATTATTAGAGGAAGGTGTTTATGCCATTGGATTTTTCTTTCCAGTAGTTGCCAAAGGACAAGCGCGTATTAGAACACAAATTTCTGCAGCACATTCAAAAGAAGATTTAGATAAAGCAATCGCGGCATTTATTAAGGTTGGAAAAAATCTTAAGGTAATTTGATTTTTTATACTTAAAAGGTTTAATTTTTTAATCCGTTCATGTCCATGGTTGGGTATATGACATCAAAGACGGTTTGGTCAATGATTTAGATATAACCATTAAAAACAATGAGAGTCTCGGAGCGGTTTATCAATTAGATTTGTAAGGGGAAAATAGCCTTGGAGGTTAGAGTTGGAGGTTGGACCTAGAATGCGTCACGAAGTTTCGGTAGAAAATAGACTTGGAGGTTGGAGCTAGAGCTAGATTTTAAAGCGATACACTCCAACCACCAACTCTAAGCTCTAACTCCAACTCCAACTCCAACTCTAACCTCTAACCTCCAACTCTAAGCTCTATGTCTAGGTTCCTTTTTTGATTAATGCGAAACTTCCATTAATGCTTTCGGATCATGTTTGTGTTTAAAGAGCAAAGCAAAAAGAACCGTCACGATTAAAGCATATGCAGCGAAAGTCAACCAAATGGGCGACCAATCTTTTATCAATACTGGATTTTTTAAAGCGCCATTTAACAATACTTCGTTCCCAGTTAATAATTCTTGAATAGTTTCGTCTGTTGCTTTAGCTTCAAAATAAGTACTTAAACTTTGAATGGTAGTAAATTTTAAAGTGAAGTATTTGTCGATTAAGATTCCGCTAATGGAACTTCCCAGAATTGCCCCAAATCCGTTGGTCATCATCATAAACAATCCTTGAGCACTGGCTCTATTTTCTTTAGGCACATTTGAATTTACAAATAAGGATCCTGAAATATTAAAGAAATCAAAGGCCATTCCGTATACAATACAAGATACTATGATCATCCAAAGTCCATCGGTTGGATTTCCAAAAGAGAGCAATCCAAAGCGCAAAACCCAAGCAATCATGCTGATTAACATCACTTTTTTAATTCCGAATTTGGATAAGAAAAATGGAATTGCAAGAATGAATAAGGTTTCAGAAACTTGAGAAATTGACATGATAATGGTGGAGTATTTCACAGAAAAAGAATCTGCATATTTTGGAAAATATTTAAAGAAATCCAAATAGGTATCCCCATACATATTGGTTAATTGTAAGGCTGCACCCAACATTAAAGAGGATAAAAAGAAGAGTAACATTTTATAATTCGCTAAGAGCTTAAAAGCGTCAAGTCCAAAGGCTTGAACAATACTTTTACTTTCTCCTTTTTGTTTGCTTGGCGGACATTTAGGCAAACTCAAGGCGTATCCAGCAAGAATAAACGAAGCAATTCCAGCAAAATAAAATTGATTGACAGATGCTTTATTTCCAGTTAAATTCGTGAACCACATCGCTGCAATAAAGCCAATTGTTCCCCAAACACGTATGGGAGGAAAGCTCTTCACGACATTCAAATTGGAGGAGCTTAATATACTATAGCTTATGGCATTCGACAAGGAAATGGTGGGCATATAAAAAATCATTGCAAGCAAGATAACCCAAAAGAATTCAGTTGGATTTCCAGCCCAAGGAAGCAACAATAAGCTAATACCGCTTAATGCATGTAAAATAGCATAAAGGCGTTCGGTATTGATCCATTTATCTGCAAGCATTCCCATCAAACTGGGCATAAAAACAGAGGAAATTCCCATGGTAGTGAATATGGCACCAAATTCTGTTGCGTTCCAATGTTTGTTACCAAACCAGTAATTACCAATGGTAATCAACCAAGATCCCCAAACAAAGAACTGCATAAAACTCATTACCGTTAACCTGGTTTTTATGTATCCTGTTGTTGCGAAATCTTCAGTTTCAATATCCATTCAAGGCAGGTTTATTTGGTGCGATTCTTTATTTCGTCTCTTATTTTTGAGGCCAATTCATATTGTTCATTCGACAATGCTTCATTGAGTTGGGTTTGTAATTCTTCCACACTTTGGGAGGAAAATTCATTCTCATCCTCCTCCATGTCAAGGTCATCTAATTCGGTATCTAGGTCAAAATCTTCCTCTATTTCATCTATTTCTTTAGTGCTTCCCACTTCATCTAGTACTTTATCTACTGAATAAATTGGACAAGAAAAACGAACTCCGATCGCAATGGCATCTGATGTTCTAGAATCGATTTCTGTTACAAATTCTTCATTTCTACAAATGATTTTGGCATAAAAAACACCTTCCTCAAATTTATAAATGATCACTTCTTCCACATTAACAGCATAGGCTTCACAAAATGACTTGAATAAATCGTGGGTTAGCGGTCGATTAGGAATCATTTTTTCTAACTCAACTGCAATTGCTTGCGCTTCAAATCCTCCAATTACAATGGGAAGTTTTCTTTTGCCAGCTACTTCAGCCAATGTCAATACATAGGATCCTGACTGCGTTTGGCTATAGGTGATACCCGAAATTTCTAATTTAACCTTCTTCATGTGATCCTAAAACTGGTAATTAAAGATAAGAATATTTAGTTATTAGCCGCTTTGAATTTTACGAGCGCAGCATTTAATTTTGGAATTACATCAAAGGCATCTCCAATAACTCCATAATCTGCAGCTTTAAAAAATGGTGCTTCTTTGTCTGTATTGACTACAACAATAACTTTAGAGCCATTGACTCCCGCTAGGTGTTGGATGGCTCCTGAGATTCCAACTGCAATATATAGATTTGGTCTAATAGCAACACCCGTTTGACCAACATGTTCATGGTGAGGTCTCCAACCGATATCTGCTACAGGTCGCGAACAAGCTGTTGCTGCACCTAATGTTTGTGCTAATGTTTCTATCATACCCCAATTTTCAGGACCTTTCAATCCTCTTCCTGCTGAAACTACAATCTCTGCTTCCGGAAGTGGAATGGCTCCGTCAGGTTTTTTAACCGAGATTACTTTAATTTTTGAGTCACCTGTATTACCTGTAATTTCTTCTACCTTACACGAAGTTTCGTTTATTTCTAAAGGAATGCTATTGGCCAATAAAGAGATGATGCGAATACTTGAATTTACTTTTACAAAACCACTAGCTTTTCCAGAGAAAACATTTACCTTAATAGATCCATTAGCCTCTGGCAATGCAATGGCACCTGCTACCATTCCTGCTTTTAACTTCACAGAAACTCTTGGAGCGATTGCTTTTCCAACAAAATCATGCGTAAAAATCAAAGTGCTTGCATTTAATTCTTGCGCATATTGCGTGATTAATCTTGTTAATTGCTGCGCATCAGAACCATCAATTTTTCTATCCACCAATACTTTTTGAGCACCGTATTGACCGAAAGCTGAAAGCTGTGCTTCGCTTGCAGAACCACAGGTTAATACACAAATATAGGTGTCTAATTTACGCGCGTAGCTTACTGCTTCAAATGCAGATTTTGAGATGCCGTTTTGACTTGAAATATATACTAAAATCATTTTTTTGCTTTTAAAAAATTAAATAACTTTTGCTTCGCTGTGTAATAATGCTACTAACTCATCCATCTGGTCTGCGTCAATCATCTTGACAGAAGCTTTCGAAGATGCTGCGGAGAATTGAATAAAATTGGTAAGTTCATCAATAGCTTGAGGAGCAATAATTTGTAAGGGCTTAGTCCTTGCGGCCATAATTCCTCTCATATTAGGGATGCGTTGTTCTGCCATTCCTTTGGCACATGAAACTACCACTGGAAGAGCTACTTCAATAAGTTCTAGTCCACCAACAATTTCTCTTTCAAGTTGAACTGTAGTTCCATTCACCTCTAATTTAGTAGCTAAGGAAACAAATGGAGCGTCTAAAGCTTCTGCAATCATTCCACCCACTTGAGATCCATTGTAATTAATGGTTTCTTTACCAGTCAATACCAAGTCAAATCCATTTGCTTGGGCATAATGAGCAATTTGCATGGCAGTATAATACGCATCTTTAGGATCTGCATCAATTCGAACTGCTTCATCAGCACCAATAGCCAAAGCTTTACGCATAATGGCCTCATCAGTACTTGTTCCAACAGAGATAATGGTGACTTGTCCACCTAGTGTTTCTTTCAACTCTAAGGCACGAACTAAGGCATACCATTCATCATATGGATTAACAATATATTGGACACCATTATCATCAAACTGAGTATTGTCATTTGAAAATGCAATTTTTGAAGTGGTGTCAGGGGATTTACTTATACAAACTAAAATATTCATAGCGCTTCATTTAAAAGTGAACAAATTTACTGAATAATCTTTAGTTGATCGCCCTTAATTTCTTTACAAATTATATTTTTTCTTCCTAATTTAAATTCAAATCATTTCCAAAATAAAAGAAGGATGAAAGTATAAGTTGATTAACTATAAATACTTAAAATTAAGTTAGTTGACTCAAAATAAGCAACAATAAAGCCGTAAAGAAAGTACTCAAGGCCAGTTTCTTTAATTCGGGATCAAAATCTTTAGGTTCCGTAGTTTTATGCACTCTGATCAGGTGTTTAATCACCAACAAACATGGAATAAAAGCATAGAGATAGATACTGGAATTGTCTTTCATGTAGAGTAAATACAGGAGAATACACCAAGCTAGTATACCAACGATGACTATTGTAAAGTGATATATACGGGCACCTTGAAAGCCTAATTTCACTGCCATTGTAATTTTATTACTTGCCTTATCATTAACTTGATCGCGCATATTATTCAAATTCAAAACCCCAATACTCCAGGTACCAATCGTCAACGCTCCCAAAATAGTTAGTGGATTAAACCCTGTTCCGAACAAGCCATTGCTTCCAATCACTGCAACTCCACCAAAAAATATAAAAACCATCAAATCTCCTAAGCCGCGATATCCGTAGGCATTTTTTCCGATGGTGTAAGTCAAAGCGGCAAGAATACTCAAAATGGTTAAGCTTATGTATACCATTATCGTATAAAATGTCAATGTTTGAGCACTGATATAGATCAAAATACCTGCAGAAATAAGAGCTAAAATCGAACACAATAGAATGGCTCCTCCCATTTCTTTTTTAGAAATTAATCCAGATTGTACACTGCGCACTGGACCAACACGATGTTCATTGTCTGTTCCTTTCTGAGTGTCCCCTAAATCATTGGCTAAATTGGAAATGATTTGAAACAAGAGGGTGGTGGATAAACAGCCCCAAAATATATAGCTATTCCATGCACCTTCAGATTTTGCTAGAGCGGCGCCTACTAAAATCCCTGAAATGGATAAGGGAAGTGTTCTTAAGCGCAAGGCATTGAACCATGCAGTTCTTTTTGTCATGGTGCAAATTTAATTATATACATTCAAAATCAAGTAAGTTCCGTCACTTTGTCAGCAATTCATTTTGGGTATGGGTTTTGACAGAGACAATGTTATGAAGAATACACGCATTCGAGACAAACCTTTAAAAGAAGCAGCACTTTTTGGCTTCCTAGTATTGGTGTTGATGTGGTTGGTGTATTGGGCAGATTATATTTTTGTTTTTGATTTCCATAGCTTGGGAGTCTTACCAAAACGAATTGAAGGTTTAAAAGGAATCTTTTTTATGCCATGGATTCATGCTCATGACGATATAAAACACATCATCAACAATTCTCCTGCAATCTTTATGTTGACTACGCTCCTTTTTTATTCTTACCGCTCTATTGCTTTTCGAGTATTTATAGGCTCTTGGTTATTGAGTGGTTTGCTACTTTGGATTTATGCTGACGACAAAGGAACTTATCATATTGGGATGAGTGCAGTCATTTACGCCTTAGCTTCCTTTTTATTTATTTCAGGATTTTTAAGAAAATATTTTCCGCTGCAAGCATTGTCTTTATTGGTCGTGTTTTTATATGGAAGTATGGTTTGGGGAATTTTCCCAAGTCATCCAAGAATTTCATGGGAAGGACATTTAATGGGATCTGTTTCAGGGATATTTCTAGCTTTCATTTACAGAAAAAAGGGACCTCAACCACCAAAAATGCAATATGAAATCGAAAAAGAGTTAGGTATTGAACCACCCGATTTGGAAGGTATGTATTTGGAAAAATTGGCGCAAGAAAAGGCTGCGATGGAGGCCAAGGAGGATCAAAAAGCGCAGCAAGTCACCTACCATTATATTCCCAATGCTAAATCAGAGGACGATAAAAATCAAGCATCTGACCTTTAGACGCAATAGCCTCTTGCCAATTCAAAGCAGAGATATTAATTTTTATATAAGAACAAGTCTTCAAATGAATTTCTGAGCCCATACAATAAGAAGCTAAATCGGAAAGTCCTTCATTATGTCCAACTATCATTATATCTTCCGCATCTTTCTCCCAAAGAAATTGAAGTAAGGACGCTTGCGAAGCTAAGTAAAGATCATCTAAATAGGTGATCTCAGAAAAAATGATTTCTTCTTGAAGGATCGCCAAAGTTTCTCGGGTTCTAATGGCGCTTGAACAATAAACACTTGTTTGAGCAATGGACATATTTTTAAAATGTTCCGCCATCATTCGTGCTTGTTCCTTTCCTCTATCCAGTAATTTTCGATCAAAATCTTTTCCTGAACTTGAAATCTGATTTGTTTTGGAATGCCTTAATAAATGCAGAATCAAAGCGACGAATTTTTAAGCATAAACTCATTTAATCTAGACAGATAGGGCAAGGTTAAATTTTCTTCTAATTGAATCAAATGTTCCATGCGATGACAATCAGTCCCCACAAAATCAAAAGCAAATTGATCGAGCATCGACTCGGCTTGTCTTTTCACCTCTGGACCATAAGCCCCACAGAGGGAAATCAAATTCATTTGAATTGCCACGCCTTTTTTCTGCCATTCGTGAGCTTTTTCCACAGTTCCGAAATAATAGGAATAGCGTTCAAAATGTGCAAGAACAGGCTTGTACCCATTTTCAATTAAGGTATCAAAGAGTAAATTTTCAAAAATTGGGGGGTGATTAAAAGCGAATTCAACCAGGACATAATGGTCTCCAAAGCTTAATATATCTTTAGCTTTAATTTTGTCAATTAAGGTTTCATCGAAAAAATATTCTGCTGCTACCTCGATTTCAAGGGTAATTCCTGCTTCTATGGCAGCAGCTTTTAATTGCTTGTAACCCTCCAAAATAATTTCTGAAGTATTGGGATAGGAACCAGGTTTCACATGCGGTGTTGTAATTACCTTTTTATAACCTAAATTCTGAAACTTCATTAACATCGCAAGACTATGCTCCATACTGGGCGATCCATCATCTATTCCTGGGATCAAATGACTGTGCATGTCTATTTTGACTTGATTTAAATCTAGGGGTAGATTCAATGATTTCTTTGCCTTACTCCTAAAAAGTTGCCCAAAAAATCCCATTATCTTTTTTCGTATTGTTGTTTGTAATAGTCTTGGTAAGCACCAGAGGTAATTTTTTCTACCCAGCTTTTATTCTCTAAATACCAATCAATGGTTTTAGATAAACCTTCTTCAAAGGTAATCGAAGGTTTCCAATTCAATTCACTTTCTATTTTGCTAGCATCAATGGCATAGCGTTGATCGTGTCCTGCTCTGTCTTTAACATAAGTAATTAATTGCTTGGAACTTCCATTTGCACGACCTAATTTTTGATCCATTAATTCGCATAAATAATGCACCAAGTCAATGTTTGTCCATTCATTCAATCCACCAATATTGTAGGATTCACCAATGCGACCTGAATGAAAAATAATATCGATGGCACTCACATGATCTTCTACCCATAACCAATCGCGAATGTTTAATCCTGCACCATAAACAGGTAAGGGTAATTCGTTCAAGATATTATTAATCATCAAGGGGATTAATTTTTCTGGGAAGTGGTGACTGCCATAATTATTCGAACAATTCGAAATCTTTATTGGCAAACCATAAGTATGATAGTATGCATTTACAAAATGATCCGAAGATGCTTTTGAAGCGGAATATGGACTTCTTGGATCATAGGGAGTAGTTTCTGTAAAAAAACCGTCTGCTTCTAAACTACCATAAACTTCATCGGTAGAAACATGGTGAAAGACATGTCCATCCTCATTTCCCCAAGCTTGTTTTGCGGCTTCAAGTAGATTAACGGTCCCGACAACATTCGTCATCACAAATTCCATAGGTCCTTCAATAGACCGATCAACATGAGATTCAGCTGCCAGATGTATCACATCTGTTACCTTGTGACGATCAAAAACGGAAACTAAGCCCTCCTTATCGCAGATGTCAATTTTCTCAAATATATAATTGGGAGCTAATTCTATATCTTGAAGATTTGATAAATTACCTGCATAAGTCAATTTATCTAGATTGATAATGAGATAATCAGGATAAGACCGAACCATTTTCCGTACCATGTGCGAACCTATGAATCCAGCTCCACCAGTAATTACAATACTTTTTTTATAGGTATTTTCCATATTACAAACTCCAATAGACTAAATCCGTTATTTTTCTACTGTAAATTCCTTTCACATCAATAAAAACTCCTTGTCCATTTTTCATGATACTTTTAAAATAGTTTTCATCCAAGTTCAGGTATTCCTCATGATTTACAGCAACAATAATTGCATCATAATCCGCTCTAATTTTTTCTGTTAATGGAATACCATATTCATGATTCATTTCCTCTGAACTCGCGTGAGGATCTACAATATCCACTTGCATTTGATAGGATTTCAATTCGTTGATGATATCCACCACTTTGGTATTTCTGATGTCACTCACATCTTCCTTGAAGGTAGCACCCATTATCAACACTCTAGATTCTTGAATGTGTTTTCCTTGCGCGATTACTTTTTTTACCGTTTGTTTGGCAATATAAAATCCCATAGAATCATTCACATAGCGTCCGCTTGTGATGACCTTAGAATGATATCCAGCTTGCTGCGCTTTATGGGTAAGGTAATAGGGATCAACACCAATGCAATGTCCACCCACTAAACCTGGAGAAAATTTTAAAAAATTCCATTTAGTTCCTGCAGCAGCCAAAACATCGTAAGTGTTGATTTTCAGCTTATTGAAGATGATGGAGAGTTCGTTCACCAAGGCAATATTGACATCTCTTTGTGTATTTTCAATTATTTTCGCAGCTTCAGCTACCTTAATACTTGGTGCACAATGCACTCCAGCTTGAACAACCAGTTCATATACTTTCGCAATTTCTTCAAGGGATTCATCACAACAACCAGAAACCACTTTGATTACATTTTGCAGCGTATGTTCTTTATCTCCTGGATTAATTCTCTCTGGAGAGTAACCAACTTTGAAATCGTCCTTAAATTTCAGTCCGGTTTCACTTTCTAAAATTGGAATACAATCCTCTTCGGTACAACCTGGATAAACGGTAGATTCATAGACAACATAATCTCCTTTTTTCAAAACTTGAGCAATTGTTTTTGAAGCCCCAAGAAGCGGTTTTAAATTCGGTAAATTAGCAGCATCAATTGGGGTAGGTACTGCAATAATAAAAAACTCTACGGATTTCAAGTCCTGAATATTTGATGTAAATTCTATTTGAGAGTTATCAAACACACTACTGTCTAGTTCTTTACTTGGGTCAATCTTTTGCTGCATTAATTGAATGCGATCCTCATTAATATCAAAGCCAATCACTTTTATTTTTTTGGCAAATTCCAATGCAATCGGCAGTCCAACATAACCCAATCCAATAACGGCTAGTGTCGCTTCCTGGTCTACTAATTTTTGATAAATTTTTTTCATCTAAAACTCCGTTACTAATATTTTTGTTCGTCTCTTACTTTATAAATTCGCTCTATAATATCTACCACTTTCATTCCTTCTAAGGCATTTGTAGTTGCAGACGTTCTACCTTTTATAGTATCGATTACATTAGCAATTACATAGTTATGATTTGCAGCAGATCCTTTGTATAAACCGTAATCATTTGCTGGATTAGCAGCTTTTAATTCCGGCATTTCATAATCTTTAATATTACAAACTTCTACTTCGTTCATATATTGACCGCCTATTTTCACGGAGCCATTTTTTCCAATAATAGTCATTGACGACTCCAAATTTTGATTGGCTACTGAAGTGGAATAATTTATAGAACCCATTCCACCATTGAGGAAATTAAAGTTCACAAAACCAGAATCTTCAAAAGCGGTAGAATCTTTATGTGTAAAGTCAGCAAATTTTCCTTGAATCGCATCTACATCACCAAAGAGCCAATACATGATATCAATAAAATGAGAGAATTGCGTAAATAAAGTCCCCCCGTCAAGATCCGCGGTTCCTTTCCATCCATCTGCTTTATAATATCGTTCGTCTCTATTCCAGTAACAATTCAACTGAACCATAAAGATATCACCTAATATTTTTTCATCAATTATGGATTTAATCCACTCAGATGGAGGGGAATATCTATTTTGCATTACACAAAAAACTTGCTTGGACATTTGCATTGATTTAAAAATCACGCGTTCACAAGATTCTGTAGTCAATCCCATTGGTTTTTCACATACCACATGCTTATTTGCTTCTAAAGCTGCAATGGCTTGTTCTGCATGTAAACCATTTGGGGTACAAATATTGGCTACATCGAAAGCTAAATCAGACGCTAAAAGTTCTTCAATACTGGAGAAATGCGGGATGTTAAATTGTTCTACAC
>Ga0304728_1000434_pt1 | contig 35735 bp, 38 predicted proteins | sample C_130625_MF_Meta_FD_190476 | JGI IMG/M metagenome (GOLD analysis project Ga0304728, IMG submission 190476) | Freshwater microbial communities from Lake Croche, Canada to study carbon cycling - C_130625_MF_MetaG (v2) (version 2) | ecosystem: Environmental > Aquatic > Freshwater > Lake | place... | reverse complement strand
TTATTGTTCATTTAGAAATCAAAGCAATTATTGCCTAATTATCTTAAAAATAAAACTAAATCATTTTTATTTATTTTTTGTTTAATTTTAATTCATTTATAATTATTTATCTTCATTTTTTTTTATTAGAAAAATACAAAAATAATTATTTTTTGCATTTCTTTTTTTTGGATGTTTATTTCATTTGACGAAGATGGATGAGAGCTTTGTCAATAGCCATATAGAAATCATTTTTGACCATTATTTCGTCTTCTTCATCACCGCCATAAATGAATTCATAATATACACAGTCCAATTCGATATTCAAATTTTTAAATATTTCTTCTGGTATAATGTCCTTTGTATGCTGAACAAGTGATGCTGATTTTTGCCAAATCGCCCGCAATGATTCATTCTCCATTTTCTTAATTTTCTCAAATTTTTGAATGAGACGATTATTGTTCATTTAGAAATCAAAGCAATTATTGCCTAATTATCTTAAAAATAAAACTAAATCATTTTTATTTATTTTTTGTTTAATTTTAATTCATTTATAATTATTTATCTTCATATTTATTTTCTTCAATTATTGGCATAAATCCAATATCAAAATTATCATTTATCTTTCTTAAAATTTTTGGATCTATCTCATCATTATCATTAATCATTGGTGGGACTTCTTGAGGAGGCTTTAATAAATTTAATATAAATACCGGAACAACTGATTGTAATGAAGTTAAAGAAATTGATGATGTAAATATATAATAACTTATAATTGTTGTTACGATATATATTATCGTAAATAATAAAATGTTATTGCAAGAAAATAAAGGTTTTTTATAAGTTCCAGTTTCTTCATCATAATAATTTTCATTTGTTCCATTATCCAATGAATAGATTATACCAAAGATAACAACACTTATTATTATAGATACTATATAATATTCCATTCTATTATAAAATTTTAATTTAAATGTATGAGTTATTACATATAAATATAAAAAATATTTATAAATAAATATGAAGCTCGAATTGAAAAAATTTGATCCTTCCACTATAAAAAGTGATTCTGTAATTGTTTTTATTGGAAAACGTAATACTGGCAAATCTTATTGTATGAAAGATATTCTAAGCTATCATAAAGAATTGCCTGTAGGTGTTGTTATTAGTCCTACAGAAGCTGCTAATAATTTCTTTGAAAAATTTGTTCCTAATATGCTTATTTATGATGAATATGAACCAACTATTGTTAAAAGATTTTTAGAAAGACAAATAACTATCAACAAACAAAAAGCCATTCAAGAAAAGAAATTTCATACTTCTGATATTGATAATCGAGCTTTTCTAATTTTAGATGATTGTCTATATGATAAAACCTGGCCGACAGATAAAAACATTAGAAGTATTTTTATGAATGGTCGTCATTATAAAATATTCTTTTTAATTACTATGCAATACTGTATGGGTCTTCCTCCTGTTCTTCGTGCAAATATTGATTATGTCTTTATTTTCAAAAATAATATTATCAAAGAAAGAGAAAAGATTTATAATCATTATGCCGGTATTTTCAATGATTTCTCTACTTTCTGTGCTGTGATGGATAATTGCACAGAAAATTATGAATGTGTTGTAATTGATAATAAAATTCAAAGTAATCGCCTTGAAGATCAAGTTAAATGGTATAAAGCAAAAGATGCCGATTTTAAAATGTGTACGCCTGAATTATGGAATTTATGTGCATTAGAAAAAGAAAGAAAATCAAATATGTTAGCATACGAAGATGAAGAAGAGGAAGAACCATATGATGCAAATATATTTTTAAAGAATAAAAACAAAAATAAACCAGTCATTAATATTAAAAAAAAAGTTTAGATAGGATCACAATCTGTTCTTATGGGATTTATTTTTATTACAGTATCATTATCTATTAATGTAGATAATATGCCACTGTCTAAACGATTATTATAAGCATTAGCTTTAAAATCTGATCGCATCGGCTCTTTTGTTATGTTATCTCTAGTTAGCGGAATTGGCATTCCTTCAGATATCAATCCTAAATGTCCAAGTCTTTCAGCCTCTTCGAGATCTATCTGTTTCTTATTTATAGCAAAATTAACATTTTCTTTTGGAACACCTACAAATTTTCCACCTCCATTTGGAGTATATCCGGCTTTCATCATAACTAATTCACGAGTTCCATCAATTTCAGTATTATAATCTGCCTCTCTATCTGTTGGTATAAATTCTGTCTTACTTCCTAATATACCGAAATTTTCAGTTAATGAGAATTGTCTTTGTGTATTTTTAGCTTTTTCATCTTTCACTAAATAACCACCAAACAAACCATTTAATATTCCACCTAAAAATCCATATTTTGATCCACCTAAATCAACTGTTGTCTCTTTTACTGTCTTTTTAGCGACTATTGAAGGATCATATACATAAGTTGAATAATATGAAATCTTATTTATATTTCTTGTTGTATCTTCTGTTTTTAATGTTTCTCTTATTGTCGTTCTTGTCTTATCTCCATTATTAGCATAACCAGATTGCTTTCCTTCCATAAATCCTCCTGTTGCCTCGTGAAGCATCGTTTCTTTTATTGTTGTCTTTGCTGTATCATATAATGCCGAATAAGTTTCATCTGGACCACTCAAATTTCCATTATTTCCTTCATGAATAGTTGTCTCTTTTGTTGTTGTCTTTGCTGTATCATATAAAGCAGAATAAGTTTCATCAATTCCACTTAAAACACCACCATTACCTTCATGAATAGTTGTCTCTTTTGTTGTTGTCTTTGCAATATCATATAAAGCAGAATAAGTTTCATCATTTCCGCTTAAAGTTCCACCATTGCCTTCATGAATAGTTGTTTCTTTTGTTGTAGTTCTTGCTGTATCATATAATGCAGAATAAGTTTCATCTGGACCACTTAAATTTCCATTATTTCCCTCGTGAATTGTAGTTTCTTTTATTGTTGTTTTCATTATATGATTATCAGGATCATATAATGTTCCCTTTTCAGGTAATTGTGGTGCAGCATTTCCATTAATTCTAGGATTGTCTATTAAATATTCTTTCAAACTAAATTTAATAGCATCAGCAATAGGAGATACCATAGCTTTAATAACACTTGAAAAATTGGCAACGGGTGTTTCTTTTTGTGTTAAATTTCTTTCTGTATCATATACAATAATTGTGCTTTTTCCATAATCATTTTCAATTGTTGCTTGTTCTTCCTGAGATTTGATTGAACCATAATAATTAATATGAGTTCCAATTCTTTTCGATTCCGATTCATCTTTCACACTCTCAATTGGTCTTTCTCTATCTTTCTTAATAACAGATTGACCTTTGAACCAATTATCTTCTGTTTGATAAAATGTTTTTTCTGCTCTATTTTTTTCAATCGGTGCTACATATCCACGCTGCTCCGTATTATTCATTGGTTTTAAAGGAAGAGTATATATCGAATTTCTCTGATCCGAAGCAGGTCTCAATTCTTCTTTAGTCTTTGGTCTTACAAATGAGACTGTATCCGCTTGTTGAAAACCTCCTGTTCCTTCACTCGAATAACCCTTATTCAATCCAGGACCAACTCGAATAGGTTCAATAGGTGTAATATTATTCTGAAGTTTTCCAACAGCAGCTCTAGCCATTAAAAATTTAGTTCGATCAATCATATTATCATTAAAATTAGAGACAGTATCAAAGAAATCTGATTTCTTAACCTCCTTTTTCTTAAAATTAACATCAGTGCTATAACCCATATTTTTATTTAATCCAAAATTTTCAACACTATTTTGAGTTACACCTTTTCTTAAAAAAGGTTGCATATTCCCATGTTTAAAATCATTTATATCCATAACTTCGCCTGATAAAGTGCTTTGAACTGTATTATTATTACTTGGATACATATCATCTCCATTTAAATAATGAGGGATTACACCAGTTTTAAAAGGCATCTGGGCTTTTTTATAAAATTTATCACTTAAATTTTGTTCATAATCTTTAACATTATCGTAATATTTGCAATTATAAATATTATCCATTGATGGCATTTCATTATTCTGCATATTTCTCTCTTTAAATGAATAATGGATAATTATTTAATTACTTAATCTGCATAAATAAAACCATAATTTGCCTTATCCATATATTCATCATCATCGTCTTCATCTTCTCTGCTTAAAATATGTTCATTTTCTCCATCTATTTCTACAGGGTTTGGATCATGATTAACATCTTCATTAAAATCCTCTTCTTCTTGATATTGTAATCCATATTTCTTCAATTCTTTTTCTATTTCCTTATCTTCTCTGGATTTCTTATTCATCCTTGCAAGAATATCTACCTTATTTTGCTCACGAATTTTATTTATAAAATCAATTTGTTCTTCTTGATTAAACATTTTTGAATTTTTAATAATCTCTTTAACCTTATCAACAATTTCTTTCATTATTTCCGCATAATTTGGAATATCAATTGCAGGAACTAACTTTTTATTTATAGCATTTTCTGGAACTGCTGGAAGTGCCATTATTCTTATTATGGCTATTTTTCTAATATTTATAATATCAGTTATATTATCAACAACTCCATTTAATTTATCCAATTCATTAATAGTATTATTTATGATAGTTATATAATCCATAGATTTAAGATATTTATATAATATCTTTGATACTCCTATTCCAATCTGCTTATAATTTTCAAAATTGTAATTATTAAATAATGGTTTCAATTCTTTATCATTAAAATAAGGAATATCTTTATAATTTTCATCAGTAGTTTTATAAACTGACATCAATAATTTATCAATTAAATCTTTTGTAAATACTGTTTTTGTCTTTTTCATATCTTTCAAATTCTCAAGCCATATTTCTAATTCGACCGAGTTTAAATCATATTTAATAGGATTTGAAATTCTTTCAAATAATTTAATTTTATTTTTAATTATCTTTTTCTTAATATAAAATCTCTTATAACGAGGCATGTTAAAAACACGCTCTCCCATCAATTTCTCCTTCGCCTTCTTTAAATCATGTCTTTCCGATTTGATATATAAATCAGCTGAAAAATTTTCATCAATCCTTTCTAAACAACAACCCTGCAAATATTTATGAATTTTTTTAGCATTTATAGTAGGCATATATATCAAAGCATCAATATAAGCTTTCAAAAATTGATTTCCTTTATATTCCTTTCGTTTTAATAGATCATATAATGTATCATAATATTTACGACCTATATTTATCTTCTTTTCCTTATTTTTAACTTTTCTTATAACCTCAATCTCAGAATTTTCATTTATCTTATTATTAATTATTTTTTTATAATCATCTGTCAATTCTACCAAATTTGCATATTCATCTTTATAAACATCTCCATAAACTTCTCTGAAAATACAATTTAAATAAACAGTAACTCCATTCTTTGCCGTCATATCATAAGGAACGCCATATTCTTCCCAAAGATGATCACATTCTGGAGACATCTTCGAATAATCGACAAATAGTGTTCCTTCAACAATTGCTTTCTGAAGTTTTATTGACCAATAAGAAATAACTTCATATATAACATTCTTAAAATTATCAAAATATTCATTTATAGCATTAATTATTTTAATATTATCTTTACCTTCAATTAAGATATATTTAATCTGTTTTTTCATATAAATTTCAAGTTCATCATTATCAATATTTGGAATAAATTTTTTTATTAATGTTGCTTTTGGTTCAAATGTTCTGAATTTATTGAATAAATGAGTTGTTACCATATCATAATTTAATGGCAAACCACTTATAATATGCATTTTATTTATAAATGGTAATGCCATTTTTAATAATTCTGCAAATCCAACTTCAGTATTATATAATTGATTTGTATAATATTTTTCTAAATTTATTTCTTCATCTTTTTCTTCTTTTTCATCTTTCTCTCCATCTATAGTTATTTCTTCATTTACTATTTCTTGCACTTTCTTAGGATTACCTTCATATTTACTCTCATCAGCTCCTACTGAAATTTCATGTTCATCATAATGACAATCAAATGTTAATTTATAAATATCTGTAAAAGAATATTTCAATAATTCAAATCTTGTTTCTAATTCATCCAATTGTTCTATAATTTTCTTCTTGTCATTTGCTTTAAAGTTTTCTAATGCCTTATTTGCAATGTCTATATTCATATTCATTCTCAATTCTCTAAGATTTGAGATAATTTCATTATAATTCTTATTATCAATATTAGAAACTAATGAAAATAATGATAATTCAATATTTTTTGTAATAGCCTTTTTTGATCCTTTTAAGATTTTTGCAATACTATCCACAGATTTTAAAGTTAAATCAATGAGAGATTTTATTTCTTTCATTACATTGAAAAAAGTATATCGAGGATTGTGAATAACAACCTTTTCATTTTTAATTTTACCATAAACAATTTTATCAGGTTTTTCGGATTTTTGCAGATTTTCAAGATAAATCTTAATTTTATTTAAATCATCAATTGAAATATTATCTAAATTATAATTATATTTCTGTAATAATAAATTGATACTAGTATAATTATAATTATCAATATCTATCTTATCCAATGGAAGCTCAATTTTATAATCTTTCATCATTTCTTCAAATTCTTTATATCCGTCTGCTGATAATGTTTCTAGTTTTAAAGGTGAATGCAAATGAGACATTATTTTATCATTCAAATAATCTTCTAAAATGGCAACAGGACTATATAAATATACACCTAAAATTGGAATATTTCGTTCATCATCTTTGAAGATAATATAATTATTATTTTCAGAGATTTCAATAACTGTCTTTTGTTCAGCCTTGAATGTGATTTTATTATCAATATTATAATTTAACGGAAACCATAATTTATTCTTAGATTTAAAAGCAAGATCAATATCATTCATCTTATCGTATTTCTTCAGATTTGATATAAATTCGGCGATGTCAAATTCATCAAAATTTCCACGATCTGCATCAGCAATTATAATAAAATTATTTGAAATCATTTTATTTCGATTGATTATTTCATAAAATAATTTTAAAAAGTTTTCAGCCTTTGACTTCTTTTTGACAAAATTAAAAAGTTCATTATATATTTCTTCTTTTGAAAATGCAATAAAATTAGGATTTTCTTTTATTAAATCTTCCATACTCACCAATTCATAATATTCAATTTCTGGTATATCTTCATTTACATAAATTATTTCATCTGAAGACATAGTCTATTATTATTTAAAGATATTTTATAATAAAATAAAATAATGAAAACTTTCTTATTCGTTCTTTTTTCCTCTCTTATTATCTTTGGTTCATCATTTGTTTTACATGTTGATAAACATTATACAAATATTGCCGCAAATATCTTCAATTTAAATAATAATATCAAATACAATCCATACATCTTTAAAAATGTAAAGTATTTTAATGAAAATCGTAGCATCTGCTATAATTTTAATCATAAAAATAATATGACATATTTATTGAAAGATAAAACAAATTATGCTATTTCTTTCAATGTATTCAAATATAGATATTTAATTTTTTTGAGATTAGTTCCAATTACCTATAATCATACAGAAATTAATATTGATATCCGCCAAAGTCGTCAAAATAATAATTATAAGATCAATTTTAATCATTATAATAGAGTAAATAACATTATTTATAGATATATTTATAATAATGTTATTAGAAAAGAAAATGAAGAATTATCCATCGATTTATTTAAATATTTTAATAACTACTAATTGATTGTTTGCATGATAATAGATAAGTTGGTTCTCCATATGGATAGCCTGGAGAATAATTTTTATTTTTTTGATTTAAATTCTGCCATTGATTTAAATTTGTATCGTCCATTACAGTTTGAGATGAAGTCGGTATAAATATTTTTTGGTCTTGTGGTTCTTCTATTAATGGAACATGATTATCTTTTGCTACCATTCTATAATTAATGCCAATTCTGTCAAATTGTTCGAGAGCTTTTTCTTGCGGATCCCAACATAGAGGGTCGAAACGATTTATTCCAGTTTCTTTTAAGGTGCAAGGAGGATTTGATAGACGAGATGATTCCGTTGGAATTGCACATTTTCGAGCATCTTTATTTATAGTAGTTTTACAACCAGAAGGACTATAAGTATTAGGCAAATACGCTTCCTTATTACATTTAGAATTTTTATAATTTAATCCAGCTAATTCGCTCGAATCATCAACAGCCTTTTTCATTGTGCAAGTATTTTGACCATAAGTTTGATATCTAATATAAGGGTCATCGGGAATAGTAATAGCACAATTATTACAATCATTGAAAGGTGAATTTAATTGATATAAACCCGGATATATAGAACGAGATAATTGCTCTTGATAACTTCCATTATCATATTTTAATCTAGTATCATTTGGAGTATTCATATTTCTATTATTAACAATTATTTATTTTTAATGGTGGCGGAAGTGGCACCGGACGATACATAATTGATTGACAACTTGGTAGATGTTTCATTGATTGATCAATTGGAGGGGTTTTATCATTTTTAATTATACCATCATCACTAGGAGTATATAAATTTGCTGGACATTTTGATATTATTCTTGTCTGTCCTCTCAATTCACTATCTAAATCAACTAAATTTCCCTTAATATGAGAAACAGCAGTTCCTCCAACTAAGCCTAATTGATGCATACATTTATTATTATTTTCATATCTACACGGAGATAATATATAACTCAATGTATCTACACTAGATTTTAAATCAACTTTATATGAACAATTATCATATTTTGTTCTATTAAAACTCATCTTATATTATTATTCTATATTATATTATTATTAAAATTTAATCTATTTATATAAGATCTTGTATCTTCTCCGCCTCGTGTCCAATTTTCTACAAGATGATCAGGGTTTTGAATATCTTTCATACAATCAACAAGCGGAGTAGGATTTTTTATTTGTAATTCCATTATTCCCTTTTTGCTATTACCACATCCATAATTTGCACCAAATCCTGAATCTGATCCAGATAATAAATCCAATTCAGCATCAATATCTCCGGATTGTGCTTTGAATAATGGACATCCATTAAATAATCGTTTAAATAATTGAAGACGGCATCTATCGCGTGTCATACCACTATAATTATTAACTAAACTACTATATTCATCAATTAAACAAGCATCTGCTAAACCATAACCAGGACGACCTCTTAAATTTACATGATCCACATAAAATTCAGGCATTCTAACATCCGGATCTTTACATTCTACTAATTGAGTTGTAAAAGTATAATAATCATTTATTTTATTATTACCATAATTTTTTGCTTCTTCCCAGCAACTATCAGAACACATATTATTTTGTTTATCAAAATATGTAGCCATTATTATTTTATTCTTTCTACTTATAGAATATCATAATTTTATATAAATTTAAAAATGATTAATTTTTAATAAAAATAATTTTTAAAAATGATTGATTTTTATAAAATAGAATTATATGAAAATAAATTAATAGGATTTATCAATTTCAATTTAGATACAAGAAATAATAAAATTAATATATCGTATTTTCATATTAATGAACCTGGAAAAAAATATGGAACATTCCTTTTAATTATATTTATGTCTTATGTTATCAATTATATTGAAAAACATCTAATTTCAGGAATATATTTAGATGATTGTAGCGATTTAGCTTCAACCACCCAATCCATTTATTATAAATTTGGATTGAGAAAATTAAATAAAAGAAAACAAGAAGAATTAGGAATACGATTTCTAAAATCTTTGAATAGATCAATTAAACCATCATCTATTTCAGATATTTCAACCGCAAATGAAATAAATTTTAAAACATTCATTGATTATTATAATTCTTTAATTAAATATTATAATAACATCATCAAATATTATAAAAAAAAATTATATTATGTTGTTTATAAAATTGATGTTAATGAAAAAACAAAAACTCAAATTTTAATTAAGAGATGTTAATAATAATGATAATGATAATTACAATAATTAAATTATATTTTTATAACATTGAATGCCATTATTTTCTTTACAAGTTTTATCACGATAATATAACCATCTTTCATAAGATTGGCGATCATTTGGAATAGTAGTAGCAGGGACTGTATAAAATTGTCTTTCCGAAAAATTGCGTTCATAAATATCATTTATATCTTTATAAACATTATCTTTAAAATAAGCATTAACATTATTTTCAATTTCCTCTTCATTATATGGACAGGCTTTAATATCATTATTATTATTTGAATAATCAATAATTGACGGGTTCATAAATGGATTTTCAGAAGATGGTTTAACACAAATCTGATTATTTACAATTGCTAAATTTCTATTACTCAAATGTTCATTTGTTTCTATTTTTGTTTTTTCATCAAATAAATAAATATAAAATAAAAATATTATCAATACAATTGCTATTAATATAATTATTGGATCTCTAAAAATTAATAAAAATATTATACTTAAAAATATTATCAAAAATACAATTGATAATATTTTATCTTTAAAACTCATAGTTACCAACGGAATTATATTCATCTTTCTATTTTTTAATAAGATGAAAAGAAAAATAATATTTATTTGTTATTAAGTTTATTTCTTAGTTTTTCTTTTTGCATTAGTTTCTTCAATGCATTCATATCAACTCCCTGTTTTTGTTTTTTTCCACCTTTTCCGCCACCCATTCCACCAGGACCGCCACCATTATTCATCATCATTTGCATCATATTCATAGCCATATTCATCCCTTCAGCACCACCTCCGCCATTTCCTCCATTTCCACCAGCACCTCCATTAGCTCCTCCAAATAGTCCCGGTAGAAGAGAAGCAAACTTCATAGCATCGTTCATAATAGCCTCCTGTGATAGCTCACCGCTTGAAATCTTGCTTGACATCTTTTGACTTACATTTGTAAATAGCTCTCCAAAACCACTATCAGGTTTTGCAATTGCCTTAAATATATCTCCTTCATCTGATATAGATTGTTTGAGTTTTGTCAAATCAATATCTTCAATAATCTCTTTTGCAATCTTTCCAATTGTAGTATCTTTTAGACTATCCATATTTGGCATTCCATCAGTTGAACCATCATCCGTTTTTATATTATCTTTCTTAAGCTCATTCAAACGAACAAGAACCTTCTTAATATTCTCATTTGCAATTTCAATTTCTGTTCCGTCGTCTGCCTCTTCCGTTACCTTTTGAAGCTCCTTTAGAATAGCAGTTATCTCTTCTTCTGTTAATTCATTTGTATAAATATAAAGAACACCAAGATAATGATGAGTTATGAAATTATTTCTAAGAAGCTTAACAATATCTTTTAATGAAATATCTTTATAAATTTCAAGTTGAGAATTAACATCATCTTTCAACCATTCATCACATTTATCTTTTTCAACACTAGCATAATTTTCCCAAGCAGTTGCAGTCTTTTCCTTGAAAAATTCAATATACTCAGCAGAAGTTTTATCATAAGTTTGATAATTATCTTTTATCGATTTCAAAACCTTCTTCGCAGTCTCACTATGAAGACGATGTTTTTTGGCTATATTTTTAAGCTTTTTAAGTAGATCAATATAATATTGATTGAATATGTATGTTGTATTTAAAGCAGTCATTCGTTTATATGTTTTAATTTTCATTAAATATCCTTAAATAAATTTTCGCGTTGTTTTTGTAGTTCATCTATTGACGGTAATTTGCGACTTGATTTTTCAGAATCATAATCAGTCATTTTAGGCATATCATTTTTATTACTACTATCTGAACTATCCAAACTTTCCCATTTATATAATCGATCTTTATTTATATTCATTGAATTTATATTATCGTCCGTGATATCACTATAATTATCTGCGATAATTGCACCTAGCGAAAATGATGATGGTTCTCCTATTACTTCTTCTGCCTTATTTAAAGGAATTGGTGAAATAATTGATGATGTCGATGGTGTTTCTCCTTTATCTCTAGTATTCTTATTTACAGTAAATAAATAACCTCTATTAGGTAATAGTAAATAATCAAATACTGCCTTTCCATATATTATTTCCTTTGATGGTAAAAACATTAAAGCAGGAACTGCCTTAACTTTATGCTTAATTTTATTTATAATACCATCAATAACAACGAGTTTTATTGTTTTCTTTATATCATGGATTTTGATTGTATCTAAGAGAACAGAACAATGTTGACAAGTTTCACTATAAAATAATATCATTTTATTAAAAATAAATGATATAATAAAATAATAAAAATTGACATAAAATTAATATCATTTAATTTTAATAAAAGATGTTTAAGAATTATATGTATGAACCAAAATCACAGAAAAATTCATTTGAAATTGAAAATATGGATCTGTCTATTGTAAATGGAATAAGAAGAATTATTTTAACTGAAATTCCAACAGTTGGTTTCTATGGTGAAGATGAACCGACCGTAGAAATTCATAAAAATACTGGACCTCTCCATAATGAACTGATGAAACACAGAATTGGTCTTATTCCTATTAATGTTAGTGAAGAAATTACTGATACTTATATTGATAATGATTATATATTTGAATTAAATATTATAAATGATAGTTCAAATACTATTAATGTTACGACAGCCGATTTTACAGGAACTTATAAAGAAAAACCTCTAACTTCAAAAGAATTAAACGAATTATTTCCGCCAAATCCTGTAACTAAAAGCAATATTCTTATCACTCGTCTAAGAGCCGAAGAACATCTTCATTTTACTGCAACTGCTATTAAAAAAACAGCTAAAGCCAATGCCTCATTTTCTCCTGTATCTCTCGCCAATTTCTATTTTATTGAAGATCCTAAAGAAGCAGCAAAAGCCTCTAATGTTCTCGATAAACATCGTTCTTATTTTAAAAATAGTTATGGCGACCCTACTCATATTAAATTTGAAATTGAAGCTGTTAATAAAATGTCTTATCAATATCTCTTCTCAAAAGCTATCGATATTATTATTGAAAAATTAAATAATCTCATTGCAATTATTGATACTATCTTAATTGAACCGGTGCCAAATAATCCATTTTCTGTTAATTTTCATATAGAAAACGAAGATGACACTCTAGGAAATGTTATTCAATCTCTACTTCATAATAAGTATATTCGAGATAATAATAAATATAAAGGTGTTGTATGTTCTTATATTGGCTATATTTGCCCACATCCTTTAAAACAACTTATGATCGTTCGAGTTACTCTCGAAGATCAAACAAATCCTGAGAAATTCAAACAATTTATCACCGATAATTCGTATGAAATCATTAAAGAATTAGAAATAATCAAAACGGAATGGATTAAATTTAATTCTAAGAAAAAATAAATTATATATTATCACCAGACAGCAACAGGAGTTTTCAAATGACAAGTAATTTTTGTTGCATATCCATAAAATAGTTGTGTCATAATTTGATTTACATTTGAATAACCGATAATTGTAAATACTCTAGTTTTAGTATCATTCTTATTATCACGATCAACATAATCAAGTAGATTGAATTGTGGGGTAAATCCAAATTTATCAATATATGAAATTAATTCTTTAGTTTTGTCTTCGACTTTATTATCAACAGGGACTTCAACAATATATTCAAAATGGCTCATTATTATAATTATATTTAATATTACAATTCTTTAAGTATTTTATTATAAAGATTATATTCAATTTCTGAATGAACTAATTTTTCATTCGTATCATAAATAAAACTATTCATATCATATTTATATTTAATATTTGGGATAAATTCTTTATAATTATTTTTATCATATGATTTGATATCATCATTCAAATCACATTCATTCAATACACCAACAACTTTAGCCATTACTATAATATGCTTAACACCATTTGATCGGACTAAAAATTTTATATGTCTTGCTAATGGTTTATTTTTTCTGTAAATTAATACATCTATTTCTAATAATAATATTCCGCTATCTGTTGTAGATTTTTTATATCTAACTAAAGAATTTTTAATTATATTGAAATTATTTGTATCATTCGGTAATTTAAATATTGGATGTTTAAATATATATTTCAAATAAATGAGAATATTATTATAATATAATTTTAAATTGTTATCATAAATCCAATTCCCCCATTCAATTCCATCAATATTTTTAATAATTTTATCATTTGTAATATTTAATAATTCGGATAATTTCCCCTCGATTTCATCATTTCCAAAATCATATAAACTATTCTTATTATTGACAACAACTAAATCATATGGTAATTTAGATTTTATTAATCTAGACATCGGATATTCATTTATATTTGTATAATTCTTCCTACCAGTAAAACATTCAATATTTACATTTATAATTAAATAGAAAATTATTATAAGTAGAATAATAATCAATAATTTATACACAAATAACATCTATAACATATAATATAAAATAATATTTATTTTATAGAGAATGCTTTTATTGTGTATTTTATTATACATCCTCATAATTTTATTAATATTTCTTTTAAAACCTTCAATAATGTTTGATGGACACGGAAATATTAAAAATTATACTCCAAAATCCTTAATGACTTTAGATATTATGTATCCATTTATTGCTTTACTTTGCTATTATTTCATTCTTGTAATAAAAATAACTTTGGATAGTTAAAATTAATGGATTATATAAAAAATTGGATTTTAACCCCTCAACAAAAATTATCAACAAATTCTTGTCTTTTTGTTATTGGAAATTCCGGAATTGGTAAGAGCTTTGCTATTAATCATTTATGCAATGAATTGGATCTATTTATAATTAATATTAATAGTTTCAATTGTTTATCTTCAAAACAATTGATAGACTTATTATATAAATCTTTCGTTTCTTCGCTAATTCAACAATTAACTAATAATAAACAAAATAAAATAATTATTATTGATGAATTTGAAACATTACTATCATTTGATAGCACAATGAATATCCATCTTCTCAATTTTCTTAATACTAATCATAAACATATACCTATTATATGTATCGGATCAAATAATGTTAAATTGGGAGAAATAAAAAAAATTTGTTCTTTTTATGAATTTCCTAATCTTACTATAAATGATATTCATAAAATATTATTACTTTATAATAATAATATAACTATCAATGAAGCAAAAGAATATGCAATCAAAACAAATTATAATATCAAAAGATGTATTCAAATGATTACAAACACTTATTATAATAAAGTTGATGATTTCTTGGAAATATGCGAATTGTATGCTAATAATTTTAATCGTGAAAATTTTAAAAGAATTATTTATAAAGATCAATGGCTTATTCCACTAAAATTTCATGAAAATCTTATTATTGAATTTAATAATAGGAATATAACAAAACAACAAAAATATTATTACTATAAAACATTTATTAATAATTTCTGCTATTTTGATATTCTTATGAATAAAAATACAGATATTGGAATTGACTTTTTTATAAGTATTATCAATTTCTTATTTTTCTTAAAAAAGAAAACAAATAAATCACATTCCTTAACACATTTTACAAAACTTTTAAGCTATTTATCATTACAGAAAAAAAATAATAAAAAAAATTATAAATTTAATATTCCTATCGGTCAATTTGGTGGAAATTATCATTTGAGTATTATTAATAGAAAATTTATTTATTAATATTAGATAGTCAATAATTTAAATATGAGTTATTCAACAGATACAAGCAATATTTTTGATGTTTTTACTAATAATAGAATTGTAAGCAGAGCCAGTAGAAGCGTTGATGAAGTATATGAGACAGTGTCTGCGAATAGAACATTATTTATAGGTCTTTTTGCTGTTGTCGTAATTACAATAATAGTTGCTATTATTTTATATTCATACATTGGATGGCAAATTTTCCAAAAAAGTGAAGATAGCATTAGCGAAACTAAAATACCTATTGTAGCAACTAAATTAAATCGTTTTGTTGCAAATATTGATAAAACGGGCAATGGAGCTAGAAGAAGTATTTCATTTTGGATTTATATTAATGATATGAATAAATATTCTGGACAATATAAAAATGTTTTAGCATTGAGTAATTACGGTGATAATTTAATTCCAGATCGTTGTTCTCCATACATATTTTTAGATAATAAAAATAATAGTTTGTATGTTCGATTTGCAAATAAATATACACAAAATGATTTAAGTATTGTTAAGAATTGTGCAAATATTGGTACTGATAATGATCTAGCAAATTATATGCAACAAGGTATTCAAATTAATTATATTCCTTTACAACGATGGGTTCATGTAGCTGTCGTTTGCAATGCAGATACCTATAGAACTCATATCTATGCATATGTTGATGGTGATTTAGTAAATACTGTTGCACATCAAGATCCATTTCCATTATACAAAAATAGCAATATTAAAACAAATGCAAATTTAAATGATATTGAATTGAATATGTCTGGCTATTTATATATCGGAAATAATCCTACTGGAATGTGTGGTCCTGGATTTTCTGGATTAGTATCAAATTTTAGTATTTTCAATTATGAACTCAATCCAAAAGATGTTTATTATCTTTATAATAGAGGACCGATCACGGGATTTATGGCAACATTAGGCTTAGGAGCTTATGGCGTCCGTAATCCAATTTATAAATTATAATATCTATAATAAAATTAGAAATGATTAATACAGTAATTCAAATAATATTATCAGTATTTTTAATTGCTATTATGGCTTTTATTAGCTATTCTATTTATAATAATGAAATAATCAGATCAGTAAAATTAAATACAACTACAAAACTAAAAACAGAAATATTTACAGGTATTTTAGATTATACTCAGGAAAAAAATATAATGGCTGAGACATATGATGCAAGTTCTAAAAATTTCCTTGATATAAATCCTTCTACTAATCAAAATGGTGGTGCAGAATATTCATATAATTTCTGGCTATTCTTCGATGTTGATGCTATTTCAAATGTAATAACAACTAATTGCGATGCTAAGATTTCTGCTTATAAAGAATATGCATATATTGTTTTATTTTATAAAGGTGAAACAAATACTTTACCACTATTGACAAATAATTATCAATGTGATTATACTGATCCAACAATGAAACAATATCAATATTTGTTAGATGAAAATATAAATGTTAAAAATCCATTAGTTAAAATTAGAAATGATGCAAAAGAAATTATTGTTGAATATAATAATATAAATTTCCCAGAAAGTTATAATTCAACTGCTAAAAAAATATCTTGTAAAATTAATGCTAATGATATTAAGACTAGAAATTTAAATAAATTTGGAATAAAAGAAATGGATACCAATAAACTACGACAAACTTTTAATATGATTACTATTGTTTTTCAAGAACAACCAAATAATGAACTTATTTTTAATGTTGAGAGTGCAAATTGTAGAATTTATTTTAATGGAGTTCTTATTGAAAATAGAATTGCACATTCTGCTTCAATTGAGAAAAAAGATGATTTCACTAGTATTAAATCAAGAGTTATGAAAAGTAATTTAAGTAAATTATTAATTAATCCAATAAATGTAACTCCTGGAATAACTTCAATATCACCAATAACTACATTAAATTCAAATCAAACAAATGTAAATATATCTCCATTACAAGTTGCTGATTTATCATATTTCAATTATGCTTTATCACAAAGAGAAATAACAAATTTATATAATAAAGGATATCAAAATAAAAAAGTATCATTTACAGATAAACTTATTAATATTCCTAAAGGAACAATTTATAAAATTGACAAAGATGATTATGTCAAACCTATTTAAATAACTTATATTATTATAATAATATGGGTGTCGGATTATTTCAATTGATATCAAAAGGTAATTTAATCAATGATGTTTTTAATAATCCTAGTATTAGTTTTTATAATTATGTATATAGACGTCATACTAATTTTGCCATTGAAAATATTATGCTAACTTTCGAAACATTACCATCTCTTTTAAGTAATATGCATAAAGGTAATGAATATTCTGTTAAACTTGCAACTTTACCTGATGTAAATTTATTAAGCAATCTTCATTTTATATTTACATTACCAGCCGTTTATTCTAGTAGTAAATATAAATTTAAATGGGTTGAAAATGTTGGGGCATTAGTAATAAAAAAAGCCACCATTAATATTAATAATACTATTATCGATACTATAACTGGAGAATGGCTTGTAATTTGGAATGAATTGACTATGCCTGTAAAAAATAATTTTGATTATATGACAGGTAATGTAGAAGCTCTAAATAATCCAAGAAAACCAGAAACAACAATTCGTATCAGAAATAATATTATTAGTTCTTTTGATTATTTAGATAGTTCATCATCTACACCTTCAATTAATAGTCGTGATATAATAATCCCGTTGCCTTTTTGGTTTAGTAAAAATCCTAGCTTAGCATTACCTATTTTTAAATTAGCATCAAGTAATAATATCTTATTAAAAATGGAATTTGAAGATATAGAAAAATTATATACTGTTTATTCTCCTATCTATAATATGAATGTTGCACCCTCATTTTATAATCAAATTCATAATGAAACTATTAATATTAATTCTTTCATTAGACAAGATGTTTTTAGAGCTCATATTGAAGCATTTTATGTAATTCTTGATCAGGCAGAATATAATCAAATTAGCAATACAGCATCTAAAGATTATTTAATTGAAAGTATTTCTATTATGTCAAATAATTTTAATGCTTCCATTGCAGAAACTATTAATAATATTACTATAAATTCTAAATTAGGCGTGAAAGAAGTAATTTGGACATTAAAAAGAGGTGATAGTGTTGATTATTTTAATGATATTATCAATTATACTTATAGTATCCCTAAAAATAATGAAAAAAGTATTATGAAAACTGCTAGATTAAATTGGGATATTAATAGTGGTAGTTATATTTATAGTAGAGTTGAAGAGAAAGAAGCGCATTTCTATAATGCTATTCAACCTTATCAATATCATAGTGCAATCCCTCGTCAAGGAATTTATTTATATTCATTCTCATTATATCCTGAAAAATGGTTTCCATCTGGCTTTTATGATGGCTCATATTCAAAAATGATATTAAGTATGACTTTTAATAAATATGAAAATAATTTGGTTGATGATATTTATAGTAATCAACCATTATTATTGAATAATAATAATAAAATTTATGCAAATGTTTATGTTGTTGAATATAATATTCTATCAATGGTTAATAATAATATAGGCTTAAAATATGCAAATTAAAAATATTACGATTATAATAAATGGATATTATAGTTTTTATTATAATTGTTATTGTAATAATATTTATCTATTATCTTATTAATGTAATAAGTGGTTTGCAAAACGATATCAGAAATATGACAAATACATGCAATGGAAATGGTAATGGAAATGGTAATGGAAATGCCACTCGAGATAATTTTTCAAATAATGATACTATTGATGTTACAATTAAAAAGGATATTGTTTCTGTATTAGAGTATGCTAAAAACTTTTTTATTTAAGAATAATTTTTAATTATAATTAATATGCCTCGGAAAAAAACAGTTCAAGACACATCAACAATAAAAAAAACACCTAAAAAAAATATTATTGATTCTATGATTAAGAATAATGATGAATCAGCTGATGTTATTGTTCAACTATCAATTCCTCAAGCTAAAATTAATAATATTATAAATAATAATGAAAGTCAAAATGCTAAAATCTTAATTCCAACGCCATATGAATCAACATCCTATTTTTCTAATGATGCCGAGAATATCTCATATGATAATGAATATCAGGCTGTAGCAGCAACAGGAAATAATAATAGTAAAAATTCTCATTGTTTCTGGTGTTGCCATCCAATTGAAGGTTCGACTGTTTATAGTATGCCATATAATTATGATGTTATAAATGATAATTATTTTGTTTTTGGATCATTTTGCTCTCTCCAATGTGCTAATGCTTATAATTTTTCAGCTCATGGAAGCAGTGATAAGGTCTGGGAGATTAATAGTTGGATCCAAATGTTGGGAAAGAGATATGGGTTTTCTAATATTATTCGCCCTGCCCCTTCTAAATATTTATTAAAAATGTTTGGTGGAAATATGACAATTGAAGAATTTCGAGAAGCCCATTTGAAATCAGACAAAACTTTTATTTTAAATATTCCACCTATGATTTCTATTAATACAAGCTCTGAAATCTTGAATACCTCTTATTTAGCAAAATTATCTGATAATAAGAAAAATAAAAAAACGATATAAAAAAATGATAATATTTCTTAAATGGAAATCATTTGTATCGAATGGACGAAATTGATAATATTTATTTTACTGATTATAAGGTTAGCACAATTACTTGTAATGCCGATTTAGGAATTAATTTAAATCTTGATATTTTATATGAAAATTTTCAAATCAATGATAAATTTATTTGGATTTATTATCCTAAAATAACTGATAGAGCCAATACTCGCGGAATTTATCCAAAGAAAAAGAGAACACCAAAAAAAGATACAGCAAAAAAGAATTTATTTGATAATCAAGTAACAACAATTTTTAAAGTTAATGAAATTTATTTACCTAATTTGAAGATATTCAAAAATGGTAATATTCAAATTACTGGAATTAAAGATAAAGCAATTGTTGAAGATATTATTAATCTTATTATTATTCAAATTAAAAAGATTTATGAGATTGATATTAATTTAACAACTAGCAATATTGAAGACATAAAATTTAATAATTTCGTAATTCGTATGATCAATACAGACTTCAAATCATATTTAAATCCAACTATGGAAAGTAAATTTCTTATTAGGAGAAAGATTTTGCATAAGATTTTAATCAGTGATATTTATGATAATAAATGTAGCTTTGAACCTGGAAGATATCATGGCGTAAAATTGGAATATTTCTGGAATTCTAATAAAGAAAAATTAGATGGGATTTGTATTTGTAAAAAACATTGCTTCGGAAAAGGAACAGGAGTTGGAGAAAATAATTGTAAAAAAATTACAATAGCCATTTTCGAAAGTGGAAGTGTTCTTATTACTGGCGGCATATCATTTGAACAAATCGATGAAGCATATAAATATATTACAAATATAATGAATATTCATCGAAAAGAAATACAAAAATCAGATTTAAATCTGCTTTTAATGTAAATATGAATTAATCTAAAATAATATCAATTTTCTTTAAAATTTCATCAATTCCTGAAATCTCTTTTGTATCATAATATAATTTAAAATCATTATATTGATAGATAATTTTTATTTTTATTATTTTGTCATCTTTCTTAAAAGAACGATTACAAATCAATTTATCAATATTATTATAATAGGTGTCATCATACATATCAATTATTTCAAAGTTTTTATTTTCATTTCTTTTTTTGATTATATAACAATCTATATATTCAATATTTTTATAATTTAATAATTCAAATAATTCTAATTGAATGTCATTGTCATTATCAATAATTTTATCATTGAATATCATCTTAATTGTTTCATTATCTGTTATAAATTTCAAATCATAATTAATACCCTCCGCATTAATCTTATAATTATAAATATCTCCTTCATCTGTATATTCAATATTAATTGAAACTATTTTTGAATTTTTCTTAATAAACATTTGCAAATCTGAAAATTCCATTTTAATAATTTAAATTATATAAAGTTATTTTATCATTTTTTTTATATTAATGTATAAAACAATATATTGTATTTTTTTATCTATTGGAAATAATATTATCTTCAACTATTATCTTTTTATGTTTTCTATATTTCCAACTTATTTTAAACAATCTGTTGTTGATGCAAAAAAAACAAGTGATAGTCTTTATAATAGCCTTATGTTCTTACATTTTAATGATGATATATATAAAAAATATCATATAAATTTAATGGATATTCATGCAAATATTATGAAAATGATAGATAAAAATAAACAGATGATTAAAAATAATGATGAAGATGAAAAAGAAGATAAAAATGATGATATAAGTGTTATGAGCGATTTGAGCGATTTGAGCGATTTGACTGTCTCGAGCCATGAAAGTGATGTGAGTTCGACTTATTTTTTTGACGAATAATACTATTACATAACCCTAATTTTAAACATTTATCTGCATCAAATAAACTAAACTTATTTTTAATATCTTTGATTGTTTTATCGTCCATTTTTGTTTTTTCTTTTAATATTTGAGCTATTGTATTAAATATTAATTGCGTGTTTTTTATATTATCATCAATTAACAAACTATATTTATTATTAAAATATAATATGTTATTTATGATATGAGCATAATCAAACATAAAAATATGATCACAATAAAGCATCGGTAGTAAATCATCTATACTAATTGGACTATTTATAATTGCATATGTTGGCTGTTTTAATCTTAAAATTCGTGGAATCATATTTAAAGTATCATATATATTATCTTGTATTTTTTTATTTTCTTCTTTATTATCTTCACAATGATTATTACGAGGATATAAAATAACAGGTGTCAAATTATCTTGAAATAATATTTTATCTATATCTTCAATTGAATTATTACAAGAAATTTTAATATTATTATATGGATTTTTTATAATTTCGTGTATATCTTTTTTTATATCAAGATTTTCTTTATTTTTATTTTCAATTTTAATAACTCTATCAACTAATCCTTTTTTTAAACAAAAATTAGCATTTAATAATAAATCGTGTTGAATCATTTCTATGATTTCTGGTCTTTTCATCTTTGTTTTTCTTTCATACATTTTAATTACATTATCAAATTGAGCATCTGTTTCTTGAATAGTATTATGTAATTCACTTCTTTTATATCTAATTGGATTTTTTGCATAAAATTCAATTGAATATTCATGAATTAAACAAAATCCAAAATTATTTATCAATCGATATGGACTATTAATAGCTAAAAATGTTGCTGCAGAATAAGCATAATTATCAATAATAGTAGCTATAGGAACCTTATTAAATTCAAATACACTTAATAATGCCATTCCTTCATCTACATACCCCCCTTTTGATGCTATATGAATTAAAATTGGCTTAGGATTTAATATTGCACCCGATTCAGTTTTTACCTCTTTATTTGCAATTTCTATTTTTTCTATTAATTTTAATATTGATTTATTACAAACCTCTTCATTAAAATAAATATGAGTTAATTTATCACTGAAAAAATCACGATCAGACATAGATTTAAAGACGCTTATATCCATATTTCTTTCTCTATTATTATTTATTATAAAAAATGAATTATTATTTTATGATTATTTATTATTAAAAATGGATATTTGCATTTCTGAAATTAAGCATAAAGGCTTTTTATGGATTGATAAAATACTTGAAGGAGGCTTGACATATACAAAAGCAGGTTCTATTTCATTTCTATTAAATGGAAAAATACCAAGTGATCAATCCATTAATATCAAACTTGGAAGATTTGGTGAGTTTTTAGCAAAAGAATTAATAAAATATAATCATAATTTAGAATTATTAAATTGTGGCATTCAAAAAATTAATGATAAAAAAAAAGAAATAAATCTTATATTTAAAGATGAATTTAGGAAAATTATTTATTATCGCGAATTAAAAGCAAATATTGAATTAGACACTGAAAAATTACCTGCAACTATTAATAAATGTAGAGAAATTGAAAATTCTCTTAAAATTACTTATCATAATTATGAAATTAATTGTGGTATCTTAAATTGGAGTGTCTATGATAGACAAATTTTGAATGCTGGACTTTCAAATATAAAAACATTTGAAAATCAGGGAATAAAAATAGATCATATGCAAGACTTCCTAGAAATTATTAATATTAAATGGAATGAAGAAGACTATTATTCTTATTTTAGAGAAATAGGAATAAAAATAAAAATGAGACATCAATAATTTTTTATTATTAAATGTTTGGTGTTTATTTCATTACCAACTCTATTATCATATAATTTAAATTTATATTTTTTATCATATTCAGATACAATATAACCTTCATATAATTTCTCAATAAATTCTGTTTTTCCTATAATCATCAAGCATTTTATTTTTGTATTTTTAAATAGAAATGCCAATTTTTCGTGTTCTTCTTTTCCAAATTGGCAATATCCATAATCTGTAAATTCACTATCATAAGGCGGATCCAAGAACATAAAATTATTTTCATTATCATAATTTTCAAATATATATTCAAAATCTTTATTTAATATCTCTGTTCTTTTTAATAATATTTCATAATCTTCATTCAATAATTCTTCAAAATTAATTGTTTTATATCTTCCAAACGGAATATTGAATTTACCATTTTTATTATATCTTAACATTCCTCTGAAACATGTCTTTCGCTGATAATAAAATTGTTTTGCTCTTTCTATATAATCATTTGTTTCCATTTTATCCCGAATTTTATAATAAGTTTCTTCATCATTTGGTGATTGTTTCATAAATTCATATATTTCTCTTCCTTTTCCTTCTGCAATTGATTTATATAAATCAATCAATTCATTATGAACATCTCCTATAACTGCATTATCTGGATTTAAATAGAAATAAACAGAACCACCGCCAACAAATGGTTCAATATACTTATCATAACTTTCAGGGAAATAATCTTTGAATAATTTTATTTCATCACTCTTTCCTCCACTCCATTTTATTAATGGTTTTAAATGCTTTTTTTCTAATGATAATGATGATGATAATAATGATAATAATTCAATCAATTTACTCTTATTTTTAGATTTACAATTTTTAATTCCAAGAGTTTCGCATTTTTCCAATAATTCTATTTTTGATAATCCCAATAAATTCATAATTCAAATATTTATATTACTTATAATCATTTTTTAAATATATAATCATAAAATTTACTAAAAAAAGATTTATATTTATTATCATCGTGAATATATGTATTCAACATTTTTTTATAAAATTTAATAGGATTAATATTTATTATTGCCATCGTGATTATATATATCAAAATTATATAAAGACTAATTTCTAAATCTTTAAATGATATTTTGGTCTTGTAGATTAATAATATTGGTATTAGTTTTATTATTATATTGATGATTGTAAATTTTATGAGATTATATTTATTTGCTTTTTTTGAAATTAAATAAAATATTTCTCCAAATGTTATTATATATCCAACAATTAATATAAATAATGGATTGTATTTTGTCAATTTGAAATAATAAAACAAAAACCATATGAAAATCCAATATGAAAATATTTCAATTCCTATAAACATTTAAGATTATCACACCTATTTATATAAATATGTTTAAAATTGATGAATTGGGTGAAATTGATTTATCAAATAATGAAATTATAAAAGGAGTTTCATTTAATTTTAATATTATCATTGATATTATCAAAGCCCTTAAAAATGGTGGTGAAGCTTATGTTGCCCTTCCTTTTCATAATAAGATCAATTTTATTTCTATAAAAACATTATTATTAAAAACTTGCGATTTAAAAGAAATTATTTATCTTCTTAATGGAGATTTTGATAAAAACATCAATTTCTTTATTCTTCATTTTATCAAAAAACTTAATAAACCTATTAATAACAATAGCTTTCAAACAGATATCATTAAATTCTATGATGAAACCAATAATTTAATCAATTCTATCAATATCAATGAAATTATTAATCATAATTTTTCATTTCATTCATCCGATTATATCAAAGAATATCCATTAAATCCCAAACATTTCATCATAAAACAATTACACGAAATAGCATCTATTGAATATGGCGATTATTTAGGTAATAGTAATGCTAATGGCAATGATGACAATAAATATAAGATTTATGGATATAAAAATGAAAATAAAGAGGTTAATAAATATAATAGAGATGGTTTTAATATTATTATTACGAAATTCAAGGTTTATTTGACAAATGATAAACTTTTTTTAAATAATATTGCTGTTTCTGTTAAGTCTTCTAATAATGATATTATTTCAGATAAATATTTGGGCTATTATTTATCACATAAATATAAAAACATTAATTTAAAAACTTTAAAATCATTTAATATTCATATTCCACCAATTGAAGTTCAGGAAGAGATTGTAAATTATATGAATGAAAATAATGAAAAGATTGAGAATTTAAAAAAAGAAGTTGAAGATCTTAATTATAAATCTTCATTATGGTTTGTGAATGTTGATTAAAAAATGATTTAAAGAATTATTTTAATATTAATATTATAAATATTCAGCTTTCCAAAATGTCAAAAGAAGATAATGTAGGCATTGGAATTGACCTTGGCACCACCACTAGTTGCGTTGCAGTTTGGATTGGAGATCGTGTTGAAGTTCTACCAGATCATCAAACCGGATCTCGTATTATTCCTTCTTATGTTACATTCACTGATGATGAAAAATTGGTTGGCGATGCCTCTAAAAATGTTTCAACTATGTATCCTAAAACAACATTTCACGATATTAAGCGTCTAATCGGTCGCAAATATGATGATAGTTATGTTCAGGCTGATAAAAAGCTTTGGTCATTTGATATTGAATCAGATGCTAATAATAAGCCTGTTCTAGCTTTTGATTATAAAGATAAGAAGAAAAAGCTTTATCCAGAAGAGATTTCAGCAATGGTTCTTTCTCGTCTTAAAGAGACTGCTGAAGCTTATCTGGGTCATCCAGTTAAAAAAGCAGTTGTAACAGTTCCTGCTTATTTCAATGATAGTCAGCGTCAAGCTACAAAAGATGCTTGTATTATTAGTGGTATGGAATGTTTGAGAATTATTAATGAACCAACTGCTGCAGCTATTGCTTATGGTCTTGATAAGACAGCTGAAAAAGAAAAGACTATTCTTATTTTCGATGAAGGTGGTGGAACTCATGATCTTTCTGTTTTGAGTATTGATGGTGGTATTTTCGAGGTAAAAGCTACTGCTGGTGATACTCATCTTGGTGGGTCTGATATTGATAATCTTATTGTTGATTATCTTTGTGCTGATATTAAAAAGAAATTTAATAAAGATATTAAACAAAATCCGAAAGCTCTCAAGCGTCTTAATATTGCTGCTGAGAAAGCTAAAAAGAACCTTTCAACAACAACTACTGTTCCCATTGAAATTGATTCGCTCTTTGATGGAATTGATTATACCACTACAATCAGTAGAGCTAAATTTGAACAACTTGCTGAAAGCTTCTTTAATAAATCGATTGAGCCAATTGCTAGAGTTCTTCAAGATGCTAAGATTTCTAAAAGTGATGTTGATGAGATTGTTCTTGTTGGTGGTACTACTCGTATCCCTAAAATCCAAGAGCTTCTCAGCAATTATTTCAATGGAAAGCAGTTAAACAAATCTCTAAATCCTGATGAAGCTGTAGCTATTGGAGCAGCTATTCAATGTGCTATTCTCACTGGTCAAGGAAGTTCAAAAACAAACGATCTTCTCCTTCTTGATGTTGCACCTCTTTCTCTTGGTATAGAGACAAGCGGAGGAGTAATGACAAAGATTATTGAGAGAAATACAACTATTCCAACAAAGAAATCTCAAACCTTTTCAACATATTCTGATAATCAGCCAGGAGTTGATATTAAGATTTATGAAGGTGAGCGTGGATTTGTTAAGGATAATAATCTTCTAGGTTCATTTCATCTAAGTGGAATTCCTCCAATGCCTAGAGGTCAGCCGAAGATTGTTATCGATTTATCAATTGATGTTAATGGCATTCTTGAAGTAACTGCAAAAGAGGAAAGCACAGGAAAGACCAATAATATCAAAATTACTAATGATAAGGGTCGTTTGTCAAAAGAACAGATTGAAGAAATGGTTAAAGCAGCTGAGAAATATAAAGAAGAGGATGAGAAAAATAAACAACTAATTGAAGCTAAAAATGAACTTGAGAATTATCTTTATAATACGAAAAATAGTCTTTCGACTAAAGCGGAAGGAGCTCCTGAAAATTTTGATGAAATTAAAGCTGAAATTGATCCAGTCGTTGAAGAAGCCCTCAAATGGTTTGAAGAAAATCCAAAACTTACAGTTGAAGATTATAAAAATAAGCAGAAGGAATGTGAAGATAAGATCAAACCACTTATCACGAAACTTTATGGAGCTGTTCCACCTCAAGGAAGTGAATTTGTATCTTCTGGAAATGGTCCTGCTCCATTCGAAACATCAGCCAGTCCAGGAATGGAACAAGCAGGACCTAAAGTCAAGGTTAATATCAATAATGAAGACCTTGATTAAAAAAATAATTATTTTTCTTATTTTTCTTTTTATTTCTATTTAGCTTCTAAAATGGAAATTCTATTTGTCAAGTCAATAACTTGTTGTTGTAATTGTTGAATTAATTTATATAAATCTTTTGTTCCTTCAATTAATACTGGAACTATTCTTTCATAATTTATAGTTAAATATTTTTCACCAGATTTTGATATTATATTATTATTTTTATCGAGTTTTGCATCAAATGGTGCAATCTTAACTATATCAGGAAGAACTTTATTTACATCTTGAGCACTCAATCCAATTTCTTGTTTTATATTACTATAACCAAAAGATAAAGCTAATTCATTTGGTGTATAATAAAAACCAGTAAGATTATTAATAATTTCAATAGAATTTGATATATTTGATGTAATATGTTTCAATCTAATATCAGAATAATATGCAGCTACATCACCTGTTGCATATATATTTCCAACTACATGTAATGGAGCTGCTGGAGTTGTTGTTCCTATTCCAACATTACCTTTAATATATGTATTACTATTTTTAGGATCTAATACAATATTACCTGCTGGAGTAATAATTATGCTAATAAATAATTCGATATTCATCATCAGTTAGTGGTTGTTTTAGTTTTATTATATTTATTTAATAATTTGATATTCATTAACTTCATCTATATCTTTTAATATTTCATCATCATATTTTAAATAAATGTTTTTTGGTTTCAAATTTTTAAATATAGAATTACTTTCATTTAAAGCTGTAGGTGAAAATAAAATGATCATTTGTGGTAGTTCATTACCAAATTCATCATAAATTGGAATTTTTTAATACATTTTTAATAGTGATGCAAAAGTATATGACTTTTTACTATTCTTAGATCCAACAACTAAGGCTAAAAAAAATGAGGTTGTAAGTTTGTATTCTTAGACTGTGGTTCATTTTACTTTACTATTTTAAACTCTGGTATTGATAAATTTCTCATTGTTTCTTCAATTATCATTTTATATAAAAAAAATATTATTTTTTCTATTTAATAATTAAATAATATGAAAAAAGAAAAATAATTATTAATAGAAGAAAATTAAAAAAAACTTATAAACAATAAAGACCATCAACCTCAAAAAATAACACTTAAAAAATTACTCCTAAAATTTAATTAGATCCTGAATATCAATTTCAACTTAAAATTGAAGTAAAGAAAGATGAAGAACCAAAAGATAAGAAAACTTAAAAATATTTATGACAAAATGTAGATGATTTGACTAATTTTATTATCAATGTTATGATGTTAAAAGAAAATGAAGAAGAAGAAATACCACCTCCTAAAAACAAAAAAATAAAAAAAATAAAAAAAGTAAAAAAAGTAAAAATTAAAAAGACTATTGAAAAATTACCACCAAAACTAAAAAAATGAAAAAGAGTTAATAAAACTCTTTATCTTACTGTTAGTGATAAGGAAGCAGATGATCTTATTAGAAAACATAAAATAACATTACAATAACATAAATGATACAAAACTCAAAGCATTTTTAGATGGTTTGACTAAAAATAAGTAATTATTTTTATGACTATCATTATAACAATAATTAATAGTCAATTGAAACAACAGAACTATTGAAGTTAGTATGAACAACTCGTTTAACATAAGCTAATAGATAAACTTTATCAGTTGCTGAAGAAAAGAATGTAGTAGAATATTTTATTGTAAGAAGATTGTCATTTAAGTTTGAATAACCAAAAATAATACCATTTTTCTAAGCACCAGGAAATTTAAAACTTGTTCCCATAAGGAACCTAAATTTGCTCCAACTTTCAAGAGATTAAAGTCCTGGGAAATCTCTTACAAGTCAATCATCCATAAAACTAAAAGTATTAAAGTTATGATTTTTGATTAAATGTAGAGGTTAAGGGAAATGATATTGAAGAATACCATTGATTTTTAACTAATATTAACTTAGAGACACAGCACTCTTTTTGAAATATTTAGATTGGTTAAAATCATTAACATTTATCTTTAGATCTGCAATTACTTGTGAAAAACTAACATTAGAAGTAGTATTTTGGATAATATCAAACATAGTGAAATAACATTTAGATAGATATTTAGCAGTAGTTAAGAATTGAAGATTTGGATTAGATGTTTTATCTACTTGAGAAGATAGAGCTGAATTATTAGTCTTAAATACAATTAAATAATTACAACTAGCTTTAAGAGAATTTAGAGCCATTTAATAATAATTATATCTAAATGGTATTGTGCTTTTTCTATTGACATATCCTTGTATAGTATTCGCATTTTTAACTTTTACACCTTTTAATTCTCCTACTGTTGAATTGATAATCTCATCTGGTGTAAAGTGTTTTGCTTCCTGTGGTGAAAATTCAAATAACTTTAATTTGTCTTCTGGTTTTAAACGGTGTAGTGCTAATAATTGGTCATCTGATATAATGCCCTCAGCTGCCGTAAAAAATGGCAAATTCTTTCTTAAATCTGACCCAGAAAGTTTTGCTGCTTTTGGAAATTTAATAATAGCTGAGCCTGGAGGTCTTGATGGTGATACAAGGCTTTCTGCTGCCATTCTTGTGAGTTCTTCTTGGTCTTTTGGAGTGATATCATTTATGGAATGTGTTTTCGCAAGAAGTCTTTGTAATATTGTTTTCATTACTCCTACTACTTCATTTTCGTCCAAATCTCTACCTAATACCTTTTTTTGTTCAACATATAATTTCTCAAAATTGTCTCGCTCACCCAAACCGAATTTTACAAGCAATTTTTTGTGTTTTCGTTATCCAGATTTGAGATATCATCAGCAGTATAGTCTTGTAGTTTTTTGGCTTTCTGTTGTTTGGGTCTTATGTCACTTCTGAAAGCTGTTGAAATTACTGGTTGTTCTTCTACATTTGTAATCATAGAACCAGCCGGGGCTGTTTCAACCTCAGAATAATTAGTATTAGGCTTTTGACCTCCCAGTCCAAACGCTTCTCTAATTTTCCCTATGATGTCTTCTTCTTCATTAATCAAAATTTTAGAATGTAGGCTTGGTTCGATTTTAGTTTTATATCGTCTAAAATTGTGTTTTTCAGAATATTTGATATTAGCTTTGACTGTTAGCTCTCTTCTGTTGTTATCTATTTGGATGTTATGATGTTTCTTTTTTTTCCGCTGAATTGATTAAATTGATGTTTGGAGCCTATGAGTATCCTGCAAAGGTGCTAGGTCTTATCTTATTCCAGTTCTCTAAAGCCAGTTCGAATGGCATTTTTATTCTATCAATTATGAAAGAAAATTAAAATGGAGTTATAATATTTGTCAATTTATTTATTTGGTCTTGCTGTGCTTGAATAATTTTATATAACTCTTGAATTGCCGATGTATTCAAAGCGTGAAAAGACTGATAATCAAGATGTTTAAAATCATCTACTTCTTTCCCATAAATAAAAATTGGGTCAGTCTCATCTGTTGATAATTCTCTATTAATAATAAAAGAATAATCATCAATTACTTCAATGACTTTGACATATCTCCTTCTATATCTATTTTTATATGGTGTTCCATCTATTTCAAATTCTTGATTTAATTTATCATTATTATTAAGAACTAATTTAATATTATCATCGATACTAACAAGACCATTAATATTATTATTAGTGGTAATAAGTGCTTTATTGTCTCCAATGTTAGAATGATTACCATAAGAATTAATATTACAAATAAAATCTGTTGTTTTGTAAATCAAATTTGATAATTCTGGTATTTGTTCTATATCTTGCGATATAAAACCATATTTAAAATTACAGTCCTTTTCATCCATTAAATCAAATGATTTTGGTTGTAATTTATTTATAATTGATAAGGCATTTGAACTATTTATTAATTCAACATTTTTTTTAATTCTGGCATCAGACATATCAGCATTTGTTGTTGCTTGATTTCCATTTAAAAACCAAGTAGAATAAGTCAAACTTTCTACATAATGACTAATAAGAAATGAATTTGGGACATATGAGAGTGGTGTATAACCAATTGTAATTGACCAACCATTGTACAAATTAATAGAATTGCGAACAGTAATACTACCAGTACTATCAATAGTAAATGTTGTATAAGTTGCTCCACTATAAAATACATGAGAACCACCTGAAGTATATCTTAAAGTTCCTGCATTGATACCAAAACCATAGCCAGTATATAATTGAAGTCGCATGTCAAGAGTGGTATCATTGAAAACCAAAGTTTGATTATTATTTATCGTAATTCCTGCTGTTGTTGTTAATGGTTGTCCAATACTTACACCAGTATTAGTAATACGCATTTTTTCACCACCACTTCCAACATTTAATATTATATTATTACCTGTATTTGCTGTAATTCCTAAATCACCAGCACCTTGATAAATTGTATTTGCCTTATCCCATCCAGCAATTCTTAAACCAGATGAAAGAGTTCCACCTAAATATACATATCCTGAACCATCTCTTTGAAGCATTAAATTTTGATTATAACCAACTGATTGTTGAATTGTTTGTATTAATGCTCCTCCTGTTGATGATGGTGTATTGATTATTAAACCATATTGATTAGCACCATAAGAAGCACTATCAACAACATATAAACTCTCACTATTAATTTGTCCTCTAACATCTAATTTACTTAATGGATTAGTTGTTCCAATACCAAGATTACCACCTGGCATAACTGTAAATAAATTTTTATCAAATGTTGTAGCAGAAGTTGATGTTCGTGTATTAACTGTAAAAGCAGAATATCCAGAAACATAAGATTGAGTATTATTTCCACCACCATAACCATTAGCAAATCCTCCTGCGTTTAAACAGATAGCACACCCCCAATAACCAGTCCAAATAGCATCACCGCCAAATACTGATGTTAATGTTGGAACATTAGCAAATATTGCTGCTTCCACAGTTGCTTTATTGTCAGTAGGAAGACAATCTATTGATAACCTTTTATTAGCATAACAATAATTATTTGTTCCTATTTTAAAAGCATAAGCACCAGTTCCATTTTGTAAAACTAAATTACCTGTTGTTCTTAAAATTAAATCACCAGCTACTGCTGATGAGGAAAAATTACCAGCAGTAACAGCTAAACCCAAATTATTACCATTTGTAGCTCCCATTTGTATAGTAGGAGTAGAAGCGTTTTGTATTAAAGTACCAGTCATTGTATTAGTTCCATCTAACTTCAAATAAGTAGTTCCAAGTGAAGCAGTAGTCTGATAAGCACTTAAATCAAATGTTAAAGTTCCAGCACTAAATGTAGCAGTTCCTGATGGACTTAAAGTATAAGTAGTAATTTTTGGTTGATATTTGGTTGTTAAAGCAACACCAGCTTCTTGAATTATAGTAGAATTAGTTGTTCCATTTACATCTAATTTTTGCATGGGATTTGTTGTTCCTATTCCAACATTGCCTAAAGTATTATAAATATTATTATTTGATTTATTCCAAACATTCAAATAAGAATTTGAAATATCGTCTTTTCCAAATATTTGCAATTCTGCAAAATTTAACAGAATTGCATTAGTATCAGCTCCACTTAATTTATTTACTACCCATCCTATATATAAATATGGTATAGTAAGATTTGAAACAATTTTTTCATAATAAGTACTAGAATAACTTGCAACTGCTGCATTTAAAATGCTAGTATATGACGCATCTGTTATTTCTACCCAATTTACACCATCATTTGAACCATAACATTTCCAATATCCGGGTGCTCTTGATGGATTAGTAGATCTTTGATAAAATCTAAATCTTGTTAAAAGAATTGGAAATGGAAATTTAACAATAATCCAATCTCCATAATAATTATTATTTAAACCAATTCTATTTGTATTACCAGCTACAACAGTTCCAGCACTTACAAGATAATTATTGATTGCCCAAGCTGCCATAGTATTTCCAGTTGCATCACCAAAATCATAATTGAATAATGATGATCTTGGATATATTGATCCATAAGTTGATGAAGAAAATATTGTATAAGTTCCATGATTATTTAATGAAAATTGTTCTTTATAATAAGAAGCTGGTGTTACATTTAAAATCTCATTTGATGATAATGCTTCTGTTGCTGGTGCAACATCCCATACTCTTGGCGGGAACTGTTTCTCATTTGTATTGTAAAGAATATTATTAAAACTATCTATTGGTGTAAAACTTGTATTTGGTGTTCCTGTTAATGATATATCAGCTATGCTTAAAGTTTGTGCTCCTATTGTTTTTGGCACTATTAAACGATAATAGTTATATGATGTATAATTATATATACTATATGTATTTGATGGTGCATATGCAGTTGTTCCTATTCCAACTTGAGATGTCAATAAATTCCAATTATAACTATCTTTTGAACCTGCCAAAACAAAATCTTTAGGACATTTCAAATTACTAGCAACAATACCTGAAATAGTTATTGCATTGGCAGCAAATCCTTTATCATAATAAAGTTGAAGCCATTCACCAACAACAACATTACCAGAAACAAAATTACTTGTAAGATAAATATTAAGATTACTATAAGTTCCATCAGATTTATAAGGAAGATTTGGATTTGTATATTCATCTGTTAAAACTTTATTAAATGCTAAATATGCATTAGTAGTATTAGATGATGCAGAAGCCTGATAACTTCCAAATTGCGATTGAGCTAAAGCAGAAATAAAAGAACTTACAGCAGAAGTTGATATTCCAATTGGAGGATAATTTAAATTATATTGATAATTATTTTCAAATTTAAAATTATTATATTGAGATGCATCATTATAACTACTTCCACCACTAATTTGATTTATATTATTTAATAAAACATTTGATACAGCAGTAGTAAAATTAGATGCGTTTGTATTACTTGAACCTATAATTCCTATTAAGGTATTGGATGCTTGAATTGTATAATTAGAAGTATAATTAGATGCGGTTGTATTACTTGAATTTATTACTCCTCTTAAGGTATTTGATGCGGTTGTATTACTTGAATTTATAATTCCTATTAAGGCATTGGATGCTTGAATTGTATAATTAGAAGTATAATTTGATGAAATTGTATTGCTTGAAATTATTACTCCTGTTAAGGCATTAGATGCGGTTGTATTACTTGAATTTATAATTCCTATTAAGGCATTGGATGCTTGAATTGTATAATTAGAAGTATAATTTGATGAAATTGTATTGCTTGAAATTATTACTCCTGTTAAGGCATTAGATGCGGTTGTATTACTTGAATTTATAATTCCTATTAAGGCATTGGATGCTTGAATTGTATAATTAGAAGTATAATTTGATGAAATTGTATTGCTTGAATTTATTACTCCTGTTAAGGTATTTGATGCGGTTGTATTACTTGAATTTATAATTCCTATTAAGGCATTGGATGCTTGAATTGTATAATTAGAAGTATAATTTGATGAAATTGTATTGCTTGAA